>Ga0256840_1002368_pt1 | contig 16693 bp, 20 predicted proteins | sample 355202metaG_FD_185969 | JGI IMG/M metagenome (GOLD analysis project Ga0256840, IMG submission 185969) | Hydrothermal vent microbial communities from Mid Atlantic Ridge, Atlantic Ocean - 355-202 | ecosystem: Environmental > Aquatic > Marine > Hydrothermal vents | place: Atlantic Ocean: Mid... | reverse complement strand
TTTTGACTTGATGAAAAAAACGGGGGGGGGTCTAAATTATCATTGTTTCTTGTAATTAAAAAGATAACCATCGACCATTTTTAACCTCAAATTTTTTGTAGGAGAAAAGACTCCACCATCTATGGCATTATCATATGAACAAATAGACCCCCTAACATTTTACAACCATAAATTATCTATCAATCGGGTTTTACCAACACCGGCTGCTACCAAGATGATGGTATTGCCTATCTCTACTTTTTCTATGGCTTCAAAACGACGGTTTACCAATGCCACATACTCAACATCTACTTTTGAGAGAACTTCTCTCATCGCTTCACTTATAAGTTTAACATTCAACTCTTTTTGCATTACCATCTCTGTGGCTTTTTTAAGTGAGCGTGAAAGACTCAAAGCTTTAACTCTCTCCTCTTTGCTCAGGTAAATATTTCGACTGCTCAACGCCAAACCATCTGCATCACGAATGATATCACAAGGAATTATTTGAACATTTATAAAATAGTTACGTACCATCTGTTCGATAAGTGCCAGTTGTTGAGCATCTTTTTTACCAAAATAAGCTCTAAATGCTGTGGGTTTGTTGTACGCTATAAGATTAAGCAGTTTCATCACCACCTGCAACATACCATCAAAATGCCCAGGGCGTTTTGTCCCTTCCAGTATAAATCCTCGTACTGCTGGTGCTGTGATACTCAACTCATCAAACTCATACATCATCAAAGCGTTTGGCATAAAGATAACATCAACCCCAGAGAGTTCACAGATTTTAAAATCTGCTTTTTCTTTTCTTGGGTAAGCATCGAGGTCTTCCCCCTCTAAAAACTGTGTCGGGTTAACAAATATGGAAACCACCACAAAGTCGTTCTCTTTACGTGCTTGACGAATCAGACTCAAATGCCCTTCATGCAAAGCACCCATCGTTGGAACAAAGCCAACACTTCCATTAAACTTTTTTGTCTCTTTATAGAGTGCTTCTATCGAATTAACTACTACCATCACTACCTCATAAATATTTATATAAGTATACCCAATTAGATTTATTAACCTGAGTTCAACGGAGTATCCTAGTCACAGATTTATGAGGTTATTAAGAACCCATTATATTTTTTTATGATATAACTATCGAAATAAGATAAAAAAGGTCTCAATTATGGAAGAGCTTATAGAAACGATAGAAAATGATAACATTGTTAAGATGAAAGCCCTTTGTAAGGCAGGTATTGACCTTACTTTACCCATTGATGCTGGTTTAGAATATGGCTTAGAAGACCCCGACTATATGCCTGTACTTTTTTTCGCCATTCGTAAACATGCCTCAATAGAGTTTATAGAAGTTTTACTTGAAAATGGTCTTAATATTACCGATGTAGATGACGATGGTCTCAGTGCCATAGATATTGCCATTAAATTTAAACGTGAAGAGATTATTAACTTTTGTATAGATAAAGGTATAGATATTAATGCCACATCAAGAACAAGTGGGATTACTCCTATTGTTTTGGCTTCATGTTTTAACAACATTAGTATTGTTGAACTTTTACTTAAACATGGTGCAGAGATAAACGCACAAGACAACAATGGTATGAGTGCCAAAGATTATGCTAAAAAGTTGGGTCAAAAGAAGATGATTGCTTTTTTGCATGAACATGGTGCCAAGTACAACCGTTATGTTCAAGATGCAAGACGAGAAGCCAATGAAGAGCTTACCGAAGAAGAGAAACAAAAACAAGGGGACATGAACAACCGACCAGCCCCCACAGAAGATATGGGGTTCGATTCGATATAAAGTTAAGAGATTAACTCAACAACTTTCTCAATAGGACGACCAATAACGGCTTTATTCCCTCGAATAACAATAGGTCGCTCTATCAGTTTAGGATTGGCTACCATCGCCTCGATAAGTGCCTCTTCAAATGTTTCATCTTTAAGATTCAACTCTTTATAAACAGCCTCTTTGGTTCGCATTAACTCTCGTGCAGAGATATTTAACATTTTTAAAAGTTCTATTATCTCTTCTTTTGTTGGTACATCTTCAAGATACTTTACTACTTCTGCCTCTATCCCTTTCTCTTCTAAGAGTTTAAAAGAGTCTCTCGATTTTGAACATCTTGGGTTGTGCCAAATTTTAATGGTTTCCATACATTATTCCTTGATTTTTTGACATTTTATCCAAAGTAAATTAAGGCTTTTGAACATCAATTACTAAACGTGCAGGAGAGTCCAAAGCCATTACCTTGATTTTTGTACTCTCTCTAAGATTTATCTCTATCTTGTATCCACTGTCATCTAAATATTTTGCAAAATCCATCTTCTCTACTATGCTAGAGTTTTCAAATGTTGGAAATGTTGCAGAGAATTTTCTGTACCCATTTAAAACAACCGTTACAAGCTTTTTACTTGATTCATAGTCGACCTCATAACTCCCTACTTTATGAGCTTTACTGTTATTGGTACCATCACTGTCAAAAACAAGTCGTACATAGTTCTCATGATTTGCTTTTCTTATAGATTTAATATTTAGACCATCATTAATGGTTCCACCTTCAAAGTGTTGAGAACTACTGACTATTTGGCTCTCTTCGATAAACTCATCTTCTGATATATCTCTTGGAAGAACATCTCTTAACTCTTTATCTGCTAAAGCTATCTCTTGGGCATAATCATCTTCACCTTGGTCAATGAAGTAAGATTCAGAATTGGTAGGATCACTTATCTCTACATCTTCATGAATCATCTCAACAATAGCACTATCATTATCTTTTAGCGTTGAGTCGTTGGTATCATATCGACTACCTGTTTCACACGCTGTATTGAGCAACAAAATCCAAAAAAGTAAAACTAATTTTTTCATAAAAAGACCTTTTAGGTTAATATTTATTCTTATTATAACGTAGAAATTAAAATCTATACCCCATAGTTAATTGTGTTTTTTTAAAAGATGCTTCGTGTTCCAGTTTAAAGAAATAGTTTTTGTTTATATAGTTCGAGAGATAAGCACCAGCAAAAGCTCCAACAACATTAGCAATGACATCAGCCCTTTCAGCCTCTTTATCCTCTAACTCTTTGATGATACCCACACCAATAACGGGAACTGTGGCATAAATAATTTTTTCAGCATCACTCAGTCCTGAAGATTGGTGTAAGATTGTCTCGGTCAAGTAACCTGCAGTGGCTGAAACAGCTAAATGATAAGAAGTTTTTTCATCAACTTTTTCATCTACAGCGTATGCCCATGGTGAAAAAAGTAAAAAAAGTACGGTATGGTTTATGATTTTCATATATATCCTTATAAAATGAGGAGATATTATAACAAAAAATATTATAATTTAATATTTTACAATACTATAGAAGAGAAGTCTAAACTGACTTTTGTACCTTTTCCCTTTTTAGAGGTGATTCTAATCTTGATTTTTTCATCATCACAGTAGGCCTTTACCAGTGCCAAACCAATACCCTCCCCATAAGCTGTGTTGTCCAATTGATAGTAACGTTCATAGATGGTTACAAGCTCTGTCTCATCCATCCCTATACCTTGGTCAGTAATGGTTAACGTATCCTCTTGCAAGAGAATCTCTATGGGTGCATCTTTATCGGAATACTTCATCGCATTGGAGATAATATTCTCCAACATCTTCTCAAAACCTATCTTGTCAACATTCACTCTATGGGGGTCAAGCTTTAGGACAAAAGGGTTTCTATTTAAAAGTTTCATCGCCTCAACCCGTTCAACAATTAAATCTTCTACTAAAAACTCCTCTTTTTCAATGGTATGAATCTCTTTTTTAATAGAGTAAACCAACTCAGCATAGAGACGTTCTAAACGATCTGTTGAGGCATCAATACGGGACAAGCGTTTCAGACTTTTTTCATTATCTTTCAGTGTCCGTTGTAACAATGAACTGTTGGATTGAATGGTCGCAATAGGAATGTTAAGTTCATGAATAATCTCGTTGGTCAAGTGCAATAGGTTTTCATCAATCTTAAGCTTTTGACTTAAAGTATAGCTGTTTAAAATATACCCAAACAGAATACTCATAAGTAGGACTATCAAACTCCCAAAAAGAAAAGTATTTTCAGAAAAAGCACGGGCTTCTAGAAAAAAATAAAAACCAGAAAGTAAAACAACAACAGAGAGTACATACAATAGGGTAGGAATTAAAATATCTCTGTTCATCTAAACCTTACTCTGTATAAAGCGATATCCAATACCCCTAATATTTTGTATGGCTCGAGGGAAATACTTTTTCAAAGAGGTGATATAGACACGAATGGCACCCAAACTCGCCTCTTCATTGGTGTGCCACAGGTTAGACTCTATCTCCTCTAGCGTCACCACTTCTCCTTTAGCAATGAGCAAAAGTAGCAATAGGTCAATCGCTTTACTCGTTAAGGTTACCTGTCTGTTTTCATGATAAAGCTCTTTGGCATTACAATCAATCACGTAGTCACCCAATTGAAGTTTATCCGTACGGGTTTGTCTTCTCAAAACTGCTTGAATACGTAACAACAGTTCATCCAAATCGATGGGTTTTTTCATGTAGTCATCAGCCCCTCTACTAAAACCTTCTATCAGAGAGTTTTTATCATCACGAGAAGTTAGAAAAATAGTAGGTGTCATATCACCAGCATCACGTAGTTTTTCAAGCAAATCAAATCCACTCTCATAAGGCAAGTTCACATCAAAGAGATAGAGGTCAAATTTATGTTCATAGGCAAGGTCTAACGCAGTGTAAGGGTCTAACGCTGTATTCAACACAAAACCCTCCTCTTCCAAGAAATCTTCAAGTGTTTCGTTAAAGAGTTTGTCATCTTCAAGGAGGAGGATTTTCATAGGTTTACATAGATGTTAAGTTCGGTATTACCGAACCTACATATACATTCCACCGTTTACTTTTAAAGTTTCACCTGTAATATAAGATGAATGGTCACTCAAAAGAAATGCTGTTGCTTCTGCAACCTCTGACGGGTTACCAAAACGTCCCATAGGAATTTTAGCTGTAAAGGCATCTTTTACCTCATCTTTTAAAACAGCTGTCATTTCAGTAGCTATAAACCCAGGAGTAATTGTATTGTAACGAATACCACTAGTAGCAGCTTCAATGGCAAATGATTTTGTCATTGAAATTGCTCCACCCTTTGAAGCAGCATAGTTGGTCTGACCAGCATTTCCTGTTTCACCTACAATAGAAGCGATATTTACCACAGAACCAAAACGTTTTTTACGCATACTCTTTAATGCTTCACGACAACCTATAAACGTAGACTTTAAATTCGCATCAATCACCGACATAAAATCATCTGCTTTCATTCTCATTGCCAGTTTATCATTGGTAATTCCAGCATTATTGACCAAGTAAGAGAGTTCACCATCAGTAGCAACAATAGTCTTAATCGCCTCTACAAACGCAGCTTCATCACTGACATCAAAACCAATCACTTCTGCCTCTCCACCAGCAGCCACAATATCTGATTGAACAGCTTTTGCTTCAGCCTCTCCACTTCTATAATTTACCCACACCTTAAGACCAAAACCTGCCAAACTTTTAGCAATCTCTGCTCCAATTCCTCTACTTGAACCTGTTACGAGTACATTTTTACCTGTAAACTTCATTATAACCCTTTATTTATCATTGTGCTTATTGTAGTATATTGGTCGTTAAATTGTTATGAAAGAGCCAGTAAGCGTTAAAGTTTTGAAGAAGGAGTTGGAGTAAATAGCACAAAAAATGTGCTACTCTTTGTTATCCATTAGGGAAAAATGCTTTTTTGACTTTATCAAAAATATCATAATCTCCATCTTGAAGTTTGTTTTTGACAATAATATGATTGAGCTGTTTAAGTACAGACATCTTCGTATAGGTTTCGTTGTGCAACGCATTGGCAATTATAGATATTTGCGTATCAATATTGTACTCTTTCTCCATAACATCATCAAGAAGCTGATTTGCCTCTTCACAGGTTGCAGATTCAAAATCCTGCTGTATAAAACGACAGAAGAGAGGACGCTCTACATTTAAATCTTTATTATCCATTTTTATTACATGACAGAAAAGTGCTGCCACTGACTCTTTAATCATTGTATCCATACTGTCTCCCTTTTTAAAAATTATGCTTATATCATAGCAAAATAAACATAATTCAAAGTAAATGTGTGGTTTTTTGTTACATTTATGTTACATTTGGGAAAAGCTTTTTCTTAATACTCTCAAAGAGTTTATAATCGTCTGGAGCAATGGTATCAGAGTAAATCATATGATTTAACTGCTCTAAAATATGCATCTTACTTAAGTTGTCATCTTTGAGTGCCTCACAGATAATATCCACATGCTCATCAAGGTCATACTCTTCCAACATCGCTTCTCTTAAAAACTCTGTAGCTTCTTCTTTCTTACATTCAAAATTTTGTCCCATCAGTGAACAAAAAAGAGGAATCTCTTTCTCAATATCTCGATTATCTACTTTTACAATATGTGCCAATAGTGTGGCAACGGATCTTTTTATTTTTTTATCCACAATGGTTTCCTTTTTCTTATATTATATCTAAATTAATGATTCGTCCATCTCTTTAGGTACAGAAAGACCCATTATCTCTAGTACTGTTGGAGCCACATTATTTAAAGCACCACCTTTAACTTCTGTCACACCATCAGCCATAATATAACACCACACTTCACCAACGGTATGATTGGTTAAAACATGACCTTCATTATCTCTCATCTCTTCACAGTTTCCATGGTCAGAGGTTAAAACAATGGCATAATCTTCCTCTTTTGCTTTAGCGATAATTTTACCCAGTTCATTATCAACTGCATTTACAGCCAAACAAGCAGCCTCATAATTTCCTGTATGACCTACCATGTCACCATTGGCAAAATTCACAATGATTAAATCATAAGCTTCATCCATACCCGTACGCACTGCTTCACCCACTTCAGGAGCCGACATTTCAGGCTTCATATCATACGTTTTTACATCGGGACTGGGAATGAGTACTCTACTCTCACCAATCATCGGTTCTTCTACTCCACCATTGAAGAAAAATGTCACATGGGCATACTTCTCTGTCTCTGCTGTATGCAATTGAGTTAACTTGGCATCTGAAACCACTTGTGCCAAAGTATTGACAGGAACCTTTTTTGAAAACATTACAGGATAAGGGAAAGAGGCATCATATTGAGTCAAGGTAGTGATGTTTAATGGTAAAAATTCTCTCTGGAACCCATTAAACTCTCTATCACCTAAGGCTGTTGTAATCTCACGAAATCTGTCTGAACGAAAATTTGCCATCACTACGGCATCGTTTTCTTTCATTCCCTCATAACCATTAAGAGCTACTGGCTCTATAAACTCATCATAAATGTTAGAAGCATATGAGTGCGCAATATACTCTTTTACACTCAAATCGCTAGAACACTTTGCAGTAACAATGGCACAGTACCCCTTCTCAACACGTTCCCAACGGTTGTCTCTGTCCATGGTGTAGAAACGTCCACCGATGGTTGCTATTTTAATCTTCTTGCTACAGATATTTTCTATCTGCTCCACATAACTCTGAGCAGAACTAGGAGAGACATCACGACCATCAGTAAGAAGATGTAAAAAAACCTCTTTTCCTCTTTTAGCAGAAAGTTCTGCCAAACCGATAATGTGATCAATATGAGAATGCACCCCACCATCACTAAGCAGACCTACAATATGAACACGATTACTTTTTTCCAAAGTAGCATTAAGTGCTTCATTTTTCTCAATACTCCCATCATCAAGAGCCAACGTCACCTTGACTAAATCTTGATACAGCACACGACCAGCCCCAATACTCATGTGACCCACTTCAGAGTTCCCCATCTGACCCTCTGGCAAACCAACACTCAAACCATGAGTTGAAATCAATGCTTTGGGAACATCTTCTAGCAATTTGTCATATGTTGGTTTTACAGCATCTTTAAACGCATTACAACTACTATCAGGTTTGCACCCTATTCCATCGGTGATAATTAATACTGTTTTTTGAATCTTCATTCTGCTTTGACCCCATATTTATAAAATTTTAAGTAAAATATCACTTATTTACTTAAAAATAGGATTTTTATTAACCATGCTATATTTTTTTTATGAACAATTCAACATTAACATTCTTCAATATATTTCTATCCGAGCAGGTATCGGATTTTTTATCGCTTTTTTACTAACACTTTTTCTTTTACCTAAGTTTATGGCTTGGGCAATCTCTAGAAAAGCTCAACAACCCATTAACAAGTACGTTCCCAACCACGCCAGCAAACAAAATACACCAACCATGGGAGGTGCTGTTTTTATTGTTGCAACCATTATTGGTATTTTACTCACTGCAAACCTTGGAAACCACTATGTCATTGCTGGACTCATCACCGTTATAGGTTTTGGTTTGGTAGGTTTCCAAGATGATTTGGGGAAGATTTTAACAGGAGACAACCTCCAAGGTTTAAGCAGTAGAGGGAAACTTTTACTTCAAGCTTTCGTAGGTGTGGCTGTAGCGTCCTATCTTATTTTTGTAGCCAACTTTCCAACCACCATCTATGTGCCATTTTTAAAAGAGCCTCTCTTTGAGATGAAAAACTATGCCATTATTTTTTGGGTTTTTGTTTTCTTGGCAACAACCAACGCAGTAAACCTAACCGATGGTCTTGATGGATTGGCAACGGTTCCCTCTATCTTCTCTTTAGCAACACTAGGAATAATCGTCTACCTTACAGGTCACGCTATCTTTTCAGGTTATCTACTTATGCCAAACATCAAAGGTGTAGGAGAAGTAACCACACTAGCAGCAGCACTCTCAGGAGCCCTGCTTGGCTTCTTATGGTACAACTGTTACCCGGCAGAAATTTTCATGGGAGACACAGGTTCACTTGCCATTGGTGGGGTCATCGCCTACATGGCGATTATCGGAAAGAGTGAACTCTTACTGGTACTGATTGGCTTCATATTTGTCATCGAAACCGTCTCCGTTATTTTACAAATAGGAAGTTACAAAATTCGTAAAAAACGGGTCTTCCTCATGGCCCCCATCCATCACCACTTTGAGATGAAAAAATGGGCTGAAAACAAGATTATTGTACGATTTTGGATGATTGCATTTTTGTCTAATCTTGTTGCGTTGATTACGCTTAAGATACGGTAAGGAGAGTAAAAATGAACAAACCAACCCTTTTCGGATACGGACTAACCACAAAAGCCATTGCTAAAAAATTGGGGGGAGGATGTATCTTCTATGATGATAAAACAACAGAAACCTATGTAGATAAAGAGAACAACATCATTCGCCCTTCAAAAAGTTTCAACCCAGAAAAAAGTAAACTCGAAGTTACCACTCCAAGCTTTCCACCCTCACACCCTTTGGTAAGTGCTGCACAAAATCTTATAAGTGAATATGATTTTTTTGCAAAAGAGATGCCTTTTAGCATCTGGATATCTGGAACCAATGGGAAAACAACCACCACACAAATGTTAACCCACCTGTTAGACAAACGAGGAGGAGTTTCGGGAGGAAACATCGGTACACCTTTAGCAGAATTAGATACAGAAGCTCCTATATGGATACTGGAATCAAGCTCATTTACTTTACACCATACCAATGTCGCTTCACCAAACATCTACCTACTTCTACCTATTACCCCTGACCATTTAGATTGGCATGGAACAGCCAAACAGTATGAAGCAGACAAATTAAAGCCTCTACTCACCATGAAAGAGGGAGAGATGGCACTCATACCCAAAGGTCTCAACCTACCCCAAACCAATGCTTTTGTAGTGGAATATGATTCAGCAGAATTTGTAGCCAACTATTTTGACATTGACAGCTCAAAAATAAACTTCAAAGCAGCCTTCTTAGAAGATGCCCTTTTAGCCCTAGCCGTGACTAAAACCCTTTTTGATGAGATAGATTATGACACGATTAATAGCTTCAAACTGGACAACCACCGACAAGAAGAGACCACTGACAGCCAAGGACGACTCTGGGTAAATGACTCTAAAGCCACCAATCTTGACGCAACTGTTCAAGCAGTAAAAGGTTATGATGACAAATTCATACGACTTATCCTCGGTGGAAACGACAAAGGAGCCGATTTAACCCCTCTATTTGAGCTTTTAAAAGGTAAAGAGGTGCAACTCTATACCATCGGTGCCAATTCAGAAAAACTGGCCAAATTGGCTAAAGAACACAACATTAACTTCACAGCCTGTAAAACACTAGAGAATGCTGTCAACACCATAGCCCAAGAGCGTACAGAAAATGACGTAGCCCTACTCTCCCCAGCAGCTGCAAGTTTCGACCAATTTAACTCCTACAAACATCGAGGGGAAGAGTTTTTCCAATTTGTAAAAAATATATAATTTTTAAGAATATATTAAGTTTAAGTGGCTATAATTTCAGCCACTTCAAACAAGAAGTATCTACAAAAGTGGCTCCATAGCTCAGTTGGTAGAGCAAAGGATTGAAAATCCTTGTGTCGGCGGTTCGATTCCGTCTGGCGCCACCACTTATTTAATTACCATAAAACAATTAATTCCTATCCTAAAAATCATATATATACATTTCCTATTACTTAAACAGAAATAACTACTACACTCAATAGTTTTCTAAGCTATTGAGTTTTCAATCTTTTATACTTTTAACTACTTTTTCTATAACCCCGAATCTCCTCAAAAATCTCCTCTTTAGAGACAACCCATCTATCTATGAGTATCGCTGCCAAATGCTCGATTAATGCTTTCTCTTTTTCAAGCAAAAGCAAAGTCTCTTGGTAAAGTTCTTTTGCCTTAGCTTCCATCTCTTTGTAGGCGACATCTTTTAATGGGTCAATATTGTCCAGCTTGAGTTTACTTTGTGAATAGGCAGAGGTTTCTATAAAAAGATGGTTTAAAATTCTTGTAATCTTTTCTATATCATTTGAAGCACCTGTGGTAATGTTCTGTTTCCCAAAAATTAGCTCTTCTGAGGCTACCCCACCATAGAGTATTTTAACCTCTTTTTCTAGCTCTGCTATGCTGCTTAACAAAATATCTTCTGATTCATTGAGTACATACCCTAAAGCGTTGACTCTTGATATGTTTTCTGAAGAAATTTTAATCACCTTCATCTTCTCTTTGGTCTTCTCTAAGTCAAATGCATTCTCTTCCATCGACTGCTTAAAGTCTGCCATAAAATGACCTATCTCATGAATGGCAATTATATGACGCTCTTTCTCTCGGTTCTTAGTGGTTTTTCTATTCGATTTACCAATCATTACCACCTCGAAGGCTTTCATAAGATGTTCATCATTAACATGTTCTTCTTTGGCAATGGCAAGAAGTGAAGCCTCTTGAATGATGGTCTGAAGTGTTCTAGGGCTGCTATTTGAAAAGGCTTTCGCCAATCTTTCTATATTTATATGCTCTTCTCTGTTTTCAACTTTTCCTAAAAAGTGTTTTAACAACGCTTCCCTCTCCTCTTCATTCGGAAGTCTAAAGTGAATTTTCTTCTTAAATCGTGCAGCCATCGCTTCGTCTAGTTGCATGTTACTCTCATCAAAGTTAGAAGCTACAATGGTGATAATACGCACATCATGAATGGTCTTCACGCCCTCTAAATGGGTTAAGAGTTCATTGGGTGTATCATCTGCCCACTTTTCACGTGATTGTCCCCGTTTCATAAGTAAGTTTTGTGCTTCATCGATAAAGACGATACAAGTATTAAACTTATTATCAGATGCCAATTGATTGGCTTTACTGTAGATACTTTTGATCACCTTGGCTCCACCACCTACAAACCCTGTCTCTATGTTTCCTGTGGTCACTAAAATAGGAACTTCAAGCTCTTTGGCTATCTGAACAGCCATGGTGGTTTTTCCTGTACCTTGGGTTCCTGAAAACATAATGTTAAAAAAGTCTTCTATTCCATACTTGCTATATAAGTCTACATTTTTTAGCATATCTACAAGGTGTTTAATCTCCTCTTTCACATCTTCATAACCAATGATATCCTCCATGCTTCCTTTTATCTCTTTGGGTTTATAGACACTGAACTTGTTGCTATTGATAAGCATACCCGAACTTTGAAGCATGTAGAGAATAAGAACTATGAAAAGAATCTCAAACATATGTGTTGTCAAAAAAGACAAAATAACAAAACCAGGTATCATATCTTCTTGCTTCACCCACTGATAGTTGATATTGCTTTTAATCAACTCCTGCTCAATATTTCGGGTAATACTATAAATAGGAATGTCTCTAATCTCTTGTGAACTGTTATCTTCTTTTAAAATCACCTTCACATTCAACTCATTATCAACAACAAAATAGACCTTCTCAGCCTTTAAAATCTCATCAACAGCTGAGTTATTCATGTCAGAATACTTTAGCTCTTTCATATCTTTAGAGATTCGTTGCAACTCTGTCTCTTCACCTTTTAGAGAAGATGCTAAATACATTGCCATATCTAAAGAAAGAACAAAAAGTATCACCATGAGTATCTGTTGTTTTAGTGGGATTTTTTTAGGTTGTGACTGTAAGTAGGTTTCTATTTTTTTATAACGTTCACTCTTTTTTATTTTTTCAATACGTTCTTTTATCCAATCCAACATTTTACTCTCTATATTTAATTTTTATTTAAGATGTAAGTATAGCGAAAATAGAAGATTTAGAAGATTTTTTAGAATAAATTTATAAAGTTAGAATGAAAGAAGAGCAAGAAAATAAAAAGGGACAAGTGAAAATACTTGTCCTAAGTATTAAGGTATAAACAGAAGCCTATTTATATCTAAATGTAATACGCCCTTTATCAAGGCTATAAGGTGTTAACTCAACTTTTACTTTATCACCAGGTAAGATTTTAATATAGTGCATTCTCATCTTTCCAGCAATGTGACATAAAATTACATGTTTGTTCTCAAGTTCTACTCTAAAAGTTGCATTTGGTAATGCTTCAATTACTTTACCATCTATTTCTATTACGTCGTCTTTAGCCATTTATTCTCCTTTGAAAAAATACTGTTATGTTTCTTGAAGAGGTATACCCTCTTCAAATACTCTCTGTTTAGATAAGTCTAAGACTTTTCTTGTTTTACTGAACTATTGTTTGTTAATTGTGAAAACTATGGAGCCTCTGTTAAAATGACGGCTTTACCCTCAATCATTGCAACAGTATGCTCATAGTGTGATGATCTTAGACCATCTTCACAAACCACTGACCATTTATCCTCTAAGATAACAGGATTTTCACCCTTTTGACAGATCATTGGTTCTAAACAAAATACCATACCATTTTTAATTTTAGGACCTTGGTTTGGTTTTCCATCCACATAGTTAGGAATGTTTGGTTCCTCATGTGGTTTTGTACCAATACCATGTCCACAGAAATCTCTTAATGGTGTATATCCACGATCTCTTATGAAGGTTTCTAAAATATGAGACAACTCTTTAAATCGCATACCTACTTTAATGTTCTCTATCGCATGATAAAGTGCATCTTTTGAACAAGCGATTAAAGCTTCATCTTCTTCAGAAATCTTACCAATTCCCATACTTATAGCAGCATCACCGAAATAACCATCTATCTTAGTACCCAAATCTAAACCAAGAATATCACCCTCTTGTACACGATAATCTGTAGGTATACCGTGTATACAAACTTCATTTAGTGAAGTACAAACAGAAGCTGGAAAACCATATAATCCTTTAAAAGAAGGCTCTGCACCATGCTCTCTAATGAAAGCTTCGCCCATAGCATCTATCTCTTTAAGAGACATTCCAACAGTAATATTTTCTCGGAGGTGTTGTAGTGTTTTACCAACAATTGACCCAGCTAATTTTAGCTTGGTCAATTCGTTAGGTTTACGAAGTGCAATTGCCATTATAGACCTACTGATCCTAATGTTTCGTATTTATTCATGTAAATTTGTGCTTCAATTTTTCTCATTGTATCAAGTGCAACTTGAACAATAATAAGAACAGCAACACCACCAAAGTAGAATGCTGCTCCAATTGAGTTAATCAACAAAAACGGTAGAGTAGAAATAAGTGCCAAATAGAATGCACCAGAACCGGTTAATCTACTTGCTACTTCATTAATAAACTCTTTGGTATGTTCACCAGGTCTTACTCCTGGAATAAACCCACCTTGACGCTTTAAGTTGTCTGCAATATCTTTTGCATTAAATACAATCGATGCATAAAAGAATGCAAAGAAAACAACCAAAACAAATGTTGCAACATTAAATGCAAATCCACCTGGTTTCAATGCATCTGCCACCATTAAAGCGTACTCATTGGTACTACTTCCTAACATAGTAAGTGGGAACATCAAAACAGCCGAAGCAAAAATTGGAGGAATAACACCTGCAAGGTTTACTTTAATTGGAATGTAGTTCATCACCCTCTTATCTTGATTTTGCATAATTGTTTTTCTTGAGTAAGAGATAGGTACTCTTCTCTCTCCAAGTTCAACATAGATAATTGCAAAAATCGTTGCAAAGATAATCGCTATCATTGCAATAACAGCTAAGAATGAAAGTTCACCTGTATTTACTGATGTTACTGTATTTGAGATAGCTGCAGGAATTCCTGAAACAATACCAGCAAAGATAATAAGTGAAATACCATTACCTATACCACTTTGAGTGATACGCTCTCCAATCCACATAAGCAACATGGTACCCGTTAGCATTGACGCTGTGGTAATAATCGTAAAGGTAACAGGGTCAATTAAAACTGCACCGTCCATCGCTTGAAGTCCCATAGAGACACCAAATGCTTGAACAACTGTAATAAAGATGGTTGCATAACGAATGATTTGCATATATTTTTGCATACCATCACGCTCTTTTTTCATCTGCCCAATGGCAGGGAAAGTAGCAGCAACAAGCTCCATAACAATCGAAGCTGTAATGTAAGGCATAATTCCTAGTGAAATAATTGAAAAACGCTCAATGGCACCACCAGAAAACATGTTCATCATGTCTCCCATACCTGCACCCGTATTGTTAAAAAATGATGCAATAACGGCAGTGTCTACACCAGGAACTGGTACGTATGCTAAAACTCTATAAGCAAATAGAAATCCAAAAGTAATCAGTATCTTTTGAGTTAAAGCATTACTCATGGCTAGTTACCACTCGTTGTAACAGCTTCATCTTTGATTTTAGCTGCTAAATCTTTAGCACCTGCACCAATAAGCTTTACTTTTGTTACAGATTTTTGAAATTTATATACAGACGCAATTGTCTCCATAGTAATTTCATCAAGCTCTGCAACTGCTCTGTTTTTATCAACATTAATTGAATGTGGTTTAACTACTCTAGAAGTAAAACCAATTTTTGGTAACCTTCTATAAAGTGGCATTTGACCACCCTCAAAACCTCTTTTAGCTGAGTAACCTGTTCTTGACTTCTGACCTTTGTTACCACGTCCTGAAGTTTTACCCGTTCCTGAACCTTGACCACGACCAACACGTTTTCTATTACGAGTTGAACCTGGAGCTGGTTGTAAATTATGTAAACCCATATCTACTCCCTTACTTTTTAATCTTTACAAGAGCATCAATTGTTGCTCTTACAAGGTTGTTGGGGTTGTTAGAACCCAATGATTTTGCAATTACATCTTTGATACCTGCAAGTTCAAGTACTGGTCTCATCGCACCACCAGCGATGGTACCTGTACCTTCAGATGCGGGTCTTAAGATAATACGGCTAGCACCTGTCTTTTGTTGAACATCATGAGCAATGGTTGTACCCTTAACGTTAATTTGAACAAGGTTCTTAAAAGCGTCATCAACTGCTTTTTTAATAGCATCTGGAACCTCTTTCGCTTTACCTGTACCATAACCAATTGTACCGTTTTTGTCACCAATAACTACAAGTGCAGTAAATCTAAAACGTCTACCACCCTTTACAACTTTAGTAACACGACCAATGTTTACAATCTTCTCTTCAAATTTTTCTCTATCAATATTTTCAGCTAACATTCATCTCTCCTTAAAACTTGATTCCAGCTTCTCTCATAGCGTCTGCAAAAGCTGCAACAACACCATGATAGAGATAACCGTTTCTATCGAAAACAACTGTTTCAATATTTTTAGCTTTAAGAGCATCTGCCATTGCAGCACCTACTTTTTTAGCATCTTCTTGGTTTACTTTTAAACCCATTTTCTTACCATCAGCAGAAGCAAGTGTTACACCTGCAACATCATCAATAGCTTGAGCATAAAAATGTTTGTTTGATTTAAAAACAGACACTCTTGGAAGTTCTACTGTTCCTGAAATCTTTCCTCTTACTCTTCTTTTACGTTGAATTCTAAGTTTATTTTTTCTTCTTTGAATACTTTTTAACATTTTAGGCTCCTATTAACTTGCTGATTTTCCAGCTTTTCTGATAATAACTTCATCAGTATACTTAACACCTTTACCTTTGTAAGGCTCAGGTGGTCTAAAGCTTCTAATCTCAGCAGCAACTTGACCAATGGTCTGTTTATCAGTACCTGAAAGGTGAATTAAGTTTTTTTCAACTGTCACTTCTACACCCTCTGGAATAGCATATTCAACAGGATGAGAGAATCCAAGTTGTAAGTTAAGCACTTTACCTTGAACAGCAGCTCTGTAACCAACACCATTGATCTCTAATGATTTTTTGAAACCTTTATCAAGACCTTCAATAATGTTTGCAAACAGTGCTCTGTAAGTTC
>Ga0256840_1002367_pt1 | contig 16703 bp, 21 predicted proteins | sample 355202metaG_FD_185969 | JGI IMG/M metagenome (GOLD analysis project Ga0256840, IMG submission 185969) | Hydrothermal vent microbial communities from Mid Atlantic Ridge, Atlantic Ocean - 355-202 | ecosystem: Environmental > Aquatic > Marine > Hydrothermal vents | place: Atlantic Ocean: Mid... | reverse complement strand
AGCCTAGCCTTAGCTAAGGTAAACAAATCTAACGAAGCAGTTGGTATCTTATGCTTTTACCCGTAGGGTGGTTTAGCTTTGCCTTTATTGCTTCGTTAGAATCTTTCATCTTAACTACAGTTAGGATTTCAAGAGTCTGCCTCACACTAAAGGCAAATCTAAATCATCTAAAAGTGTATTTGTGCGTAAGGTCAGTTAAAAAAATTTAAAAGGAATCAAAATGGAAATCAATAATACTCAAGTGTGTAATGTATGCTTAAAGTCAAGTGCAGACGATCAAAATGCTGTTTTTTTAAAAGCAAAAAAAGGCGGAGAGTCAGTAGATGTATGCACGGCATGTATCCCTCATATCATCCATGGTAGTGGTGATGTTGTAAAGTCTAACGAAGCAGTTAAATCAGAGTTAAATCTATAATGATTATGTAAAAGGCAGGCAAATAAACCCGCCTTTTACATATCTATAAAGCTTTTAAAGTTCTCTCAAAATCTCCAGCAATCACTTCTGATGCTTCTTGTATATCTGTCGTTGTTACATTAATCCAATGAATAAACAATATATCATCTCTTACATCCATAGTTATCGTTCCTGGTGTCAAAGTGATACTGTTTGCAAGCATTAACTTTTTATAATCTTCTTTCAAATCTGTTTTTATAGCTACAATTCCGGGATTTATAGGTAACTTGGGATCAATCACCCTTCTTGCAACATCAATATTTGATAAAACTAGATTTTTCAAAAATACGGCTAAATAAACAATGTAAGCAATAGGTCTAAATCTAAAATCGTTTGTACTTTCATAGTTTTTAACATATATAATAGCTAAGGTAAATGAAACTACAAAACCTGTAATAAGCTCTTGATTACTAAAACTCATAGTTAAAGCTATCCAAATCAAAAACAGAAAAATTGTCCAAAAAATCAATCTCATGATATATCCTTTTTGTTTTTTGGCATATATAGAAAATTGTCTGCATCTCTTTGAGCATGTATGCATTCACTGTCTAGTTTCAAAGAACTAGGAGGACAAACATCTGTACAAAGTGAGCACCAACAACATCTTCCATAATCAATCCTTGGTATACAAGCACTTGAATTTTTAGGATTATATTCTTTATCTGCTCTTATCATATCAATGGCATCATTCATACACACTTCTTGGCAATTTGCACATCCTATGCAGTCTTCCAAATCGTTTATATGAAATCCTCTATATCCTTTTGGTATCTCTTTTTTCACTTCTGGATAAGTTATAGTTTTAGGGTGCTCAAAAAGAGTTCCTAATGCACTAAGTGGCGATAAAACACCTTTTATATCTATAGCCATAGCATCTACCTTTCTATCTCTGGTGGGCAAATGCCCAACGAGTTCATTGTCATCGCAACATCTGATAATTGTGAATCTACTAACAATTTTTCAAGCAATGTAAATCCATGTATCAAAGAGGGACCTCTTACTTGCATTCTTCTAATCTTTTCGGTACCATCGCCTGCCATATAGTAACTCATCGCACCTCTCGCGGTTTCTGTTTGCACATAAGTATCTTCAGCTGGTAATATGAATTTTCTATGTTTTGGGATTTTTTGTAGTATATCTCCCTCACTTGGCATCTGTTCGATAATCTGTCTCAATATTCTTATAGATTGTATCATTTCATCTCTTCTAACCAATGCTCTTGCATATACATCACCTTCAGTTTGAATTGGAATATCAAAATCTAGCTTATCATACATAAGATAAGGCATATCTTTTCTAACATCTCTTTTAATTCCACAAGCCCTAAGAGTTTGACCGACATAAGCATTTTTTAGTGCTTCGTCTTTGTTTACAATTCCTACTCCAATAGCTCTAGTTTTAAAAACAACATTATCAAAAAATGTGTTGTTATATACAACAATTCTTTTTTCATAATAATCAAGCAAGTCTGACAATCTACCTAAAAATCCTTCAGGTAACTCTCTTCTAACTCCTCCTGGAAAAGCATACATATGATAAACCCTAGCACCAGTCAATTCTTCAAAAAGATCAAGCATATAATCTCTATCACAAACAGACCACTGAGGAATAAGTCCTAAACCAATAGAACCAGCTTGTCCACCCATCCACATGAATAGATTAGCAAGCCTAGCCATCTCTAAAACCATAGTTCGTATATATTTTGCTTTTTCACTTATCTCAAGTCCAGCTAGTGTTTCAACTGCTCTTGCATAGTTTTCTTCATTTGGATCAGGTTCTGGTACACAGATCCTACAAACTATAGTAAATCCTTGAACCACAGTTCTTCTCTCAATTAACTTTTCAAACCCACGGTGAAGATACCCTACATGCGTTTGAGCCTTTTGGATAGTCTCACCTATCAAATCAAGCTCTACACTCATATTTCCTGTTATGCCAGGATGTTGAGGTCCATGAAAAATTTTAATAGCTTTTTGTATCTCACTCATGCTCTTGTCCTTCTTCGCTTTTACTATTTTCTTCTTGTTCAGCCTTCAACTTTAGTGCTTTTTTTTCTGCTCTTAGTCTTTTCATTTCAACTTTTACATCAAGATTATCATCTCTTTGTCCACGAAATGGATCTAAACTATTTACAAACTCTAAAGTATCAAAATCTCTTCTCATAGGAGGCATCTCTTGCCAATGTTCTAAAGCAAAATCTATCAAAGTAGGATGCCCTGGGAAATCTACTCCAAGCATCTCATGCATCTCTCTTTCCATAATCTCCGCTTGAGGCCAGATTGTATGAATAGAAGGAAGAGTAGCATTTTCTCTTACTATACTCGTTTGAACCATCACGATATGGTCTCTTTTTTCGGTTTGCAAACAGTATGTTATAGTGAACACGCCGTCTTCTATATCATCTCTATAATTCATAGAATCTAATGTTATATAACCAAATTCATTTATAAACTTTAAAAGTAAGGACTCAAGATTTTCTATAGCTACAACCACTTTATAGAGTCGTTTATTTTTTTCTACCAATTCTAAAGATATATTTTCTAACTTAGATGCTAAATCGATCACGAGATACCTCCATCGCCCAGGTTATACCAATCAGACTCATAAGATGGGTCCACATTACCGCCCAATACTCGTTTCTGATTTTCTTTATAAAATTCGAGATTTGAATCATATTTTTGCCATCCCGCTTCTTCTCCATTTTTGATTCGCTCTTGAAGTAGAACAAAACCTTCTATTACAGATTCTGGACGAGGCATACATCCGTTTACATAAACATCAACTGGGATATAGTCATCTAGTTTTTTGATAGTATTATAAGAATCCCAATACATACCGCCATTGATAGGACAACTTCCAAGAGTAATAACATATCTTGGTCTTTGCATTTGCTCATAAGTTCTTATAACTCTTCTTAGAGTTTTGTATGCCAAATAACCAGATAGGATGATAACATCGGCTTGTCTTGGAGTGGCAACTCCTACTACACCCATACGCTCTGCATCATATCTACTTGTAAAAGTTGGTGGCATTTCAATCGCTCCACAACCTGTTCCATAAGCTACTACAAATATACTTCTACTTTGAAACCATCTAACGGCTTTTTCCATAATTGCATGGGTATTTACTAAGCCACTCTCTTCTAATTTGCATTTCAAAGCACTTCCGTGAAATCCATCTTCCATCATATTTCCTTTATCCAAACCAAATAATTCTTACTAATCCAATAAGTCCGATTAGCATAGGTAATTTCATCAAAAAATCAACTGCTTGTTCTAATTTATATCTTCCATATACAATTCCAATAAATATAATAGTTACAAAAATAGCAAGCGTTTTAAGAACTAACATCCAAAGAGAATCAGCACCACCTAGAAACAGATCTACAATCAGAACAAGTTTTGCAAAAGCAAAGATTGAGCCTTGAGACATAAGAAGTGCCAAAAATTTACCACTAAACTCTGTTCGTGGTCCTGAATAGACTTCTTGAGGAGCTCCTGGTATATCAAATGGTGATGCTCCAAAAAATCCAACCATAGAAATCATAGCTGCTATAAAAAGAAAAGGATGAACAAGCATATTCATACCAGTTGTTTTTTGTAAATCCATAATATGAACTATATCGCTACTATTTGCCGCGATTATCAAACCGACTACTGCTATATAAAACGGAAGTTCAAGCCCTATAAGTCTAGTAAGTCCTCTTACAACGCCCATAACACCAAATGGATTACCACCTGCTCCAACTGCTAGTGCATTTCCCAACGGTCCTAAAACCATAAGATATAACAATAAAAACAGATTTCCCTGTGAAGTTGCACTTCTTAAAAAATCACTATCATTAAACAAAGGCACAAAGATAAGTGTTAAAACGGAACCTGTAGCCATAATGATAGGTCCAAGATAAAACATCCAACCAAAAGAAGCACTCTCTTTTTTAGAAAAGAGTTTTATACTATCATAAAATGATTGATAGATTGTAGGTCCATATCTGCCTTGTATTCTAGCAGTTATATTTCTATATAAACCATAATATATAAAACCAACCACATACGCTAGCATAATAAGTAATATAATTTGTAAAATCATTAGTTAACTCCTATAAAAAACAATGCACTGAAAAATAGTAAAATTATTATCATTGTATTGTGGATATTACCATAATACATCCGGCTAAAAAGACCTGATGTTTTTTTAGTTTGTATTGCTAAAGCTTCATAAAAATGTGAGCTACTTCTTTTTAGAATAGCATTGACAAACTTTATCCTATAAAGTTCTGTGCCAAATCCATATCCATAATGCAAAGATGTCTTTTCTGTAGGAATTTCACCACAATAGCTTATATCAAATCTATTTAGATTATTTTTAGCTTTTGACTTTAATCTTAAAACTAAAAGCAAGATAACAACAAATATAGTAGCAAATCCACTCATAACAAAGAGGCCATTAAAACTTCCAACAGCACTGTTCATGATGCCAAGACTATCATAAGCTATAGTATCCAATGAAAACTCTTTTAAGATAGGATTGATAACTTTTATAAAAGCTCCTGGAAATGCTCCTAGTGCCACAAGAATTATTGATAAAATCACTTGGGGAACTAGATAACTAACGGGTACTTCTTTTTGTGTTTCTAGCTCTTTTGAAGTTGGGTGTCCCAAATATATACCATAAACTAGTTTGTAACAGTATAAGAATGAAGCTGCTCCAGAAAAAAGCATACCAACAAGAATGAGAGCAAATTTTGTATCTACTGCTGCATTATAAATCATAAACTTTGAAGCAAATCCAGCAAGTGGAGGCATGCCTGCAAGTGCTATGATGCCAATGAGCAACATAACAAACGATACTGGAGTTCTGTAAATCAAGCCACCTAATTCACTAAATTTGTTTTTGCCAGTTTGGGCAACAATAGCAGCTACATTTATAAACAGTAACAGTTTTATAACAGTATGAAGCAATGTATGATAAAGGGCTCCAGCAACTCCAAATGAAGTTCCAAGTCCAATCACGGCTATGATATACCCTAACTGAGCTATGGAAGAATAAGCCAATAATCTTTTTACCTCATCTTGTGTTATCGCCTTAAATGTCGCGATTATAGAAGTAGCGACACCAATCCAAGCTAAAACATAACCAAAATCTGTACCATTTAACACGGCTCCAAACATATCTCTTAATTCATCATATCCTATAAGCTTTCCATATACTAGCAACAATCCGTATATCCCCATCTTTGACATAACAGCAGAGAGGATAGAGCTGAAAAGATCAGGTGCTTTGGAGTAAGTATCAACTACCCAATAATGCAATCCAATCACGCCAGCTTTGGTAAAAAAGCTAAGTGAAAATAGTACAACAATAGTAACTTTCATATCAAAAGGAATTGTCCCAAAAGAGTTTGAAATCACACTAAAATCAAATGAATTTGTAAATGAATATACTATAACCATACCTGCAATCAAAGAAAATGCAGAGGCAAGTGAAAATAGTATATATTTTTGTAAAGATTTTATATCTATACTTTGTGATTTTGAGATTATAAAATAACTACTCCAAGTCATAATCTCCCAACCGATAAAAAATGTAATAAAATCTCCCGCTAACACTATGACAAACATTGCAACATTTAGTATAAGTTGTAGCACATAATAATTACAAGATACTTCTTTACTTTTTTGAGCGATAGTAACCAATAAAAATGAGACTAAACTCAAATATGCAAAAAATGTACCTAATGGAGTCTGAACAAGACTAAATGTAAACTCTTTAGTTAAAGCCACGCTTACATGTAAATCCCCACCAAATTGATAAAAGAAGCCTATAAATAGTAAATTTATTAATACAAATATTGAATTCATAGTCCTACTCCTAATGCATAGTTTAGATAACTTTGTGGTTCTAGTAAGGCATTTGTAGCCAAGTCAGTATAGTGTGTCAGAATTGATGGATAGACACCAAGTAGTATGATTAGCAATCCAAGTCCGCCAAGGACTATATAATTTATAAAACCGATAGAGACTGCTACTTTTGTTCTGCTTTTATCTAACATGATAGCTATTAATCTGAAAAAATAGACTGCCTCAATAATTGAGACTATAAGGATAAAAGCAATCGCCATATAGTTATGTGCTAACGCAAATCCTTTTAAGATAAGTATCTTACCAACAAAACCACTAAATGGTGGAATTCCAAGAACTGATAGGAAACCAATAACCAATATAACTGTTAAAAACATCGACTTAAAATCACCAACAATACTAATTTTTGTATCTTTTAACTTATGTATGATGATACCTAGAGCCAAAAATATTAACAATTTTGAAATAGAGTGGCTAGTTAGGTGAAAAAGTGCTCCTGATATCGTTTGGCTTGAGTTTGAAGCAAGAGCCATAAATAAAATACCAAGTTGTCCTAAGGTTGAGTATGCAAAAAGTCTTTTTATATCTTTTTGGTTAAGTGCTGTAAGTTCTGAAACTAAAAATGTGATTGCACCTAAACTCATAAGAAGAATTGTATATTGTGTATTTAATCCAAACAGATAAAAAAGATGAAAAAGTACAAACAAGTAAGCTTTTGCTACGACTGAGCTAAAAAGTCCATTTACATGTGAGCTACTTCCTTGATAAATATCAGGAGCCCAAAAGTTCATAGGAAATAGTTCTGCTTTTGTACCAAATCCAATAAAAAGCATCAAAGCAATCAATACAGCAATCTTTGGATCAATTTCACTATATCTTTGTGCAATAAGCCCTATATTGACAGTTCCGATTTGCAAATATATAAGCATAATTGCAAAAACTATAAATATAGATGCAACTGAACCAATAATAAGATATTTGATTCCAGCTTCTAAGCCCATTTTGTCTTTATTGTAAGCGCTCAATGCATATGAACTAATACCTGTTATCTCAAAAAAGATGTAAACATTAAATATATCACAACTAAGTATCATGCCGATGCTACCAGCAATCAACATACTAAAAAAGACATAAAATCTAGCCTCATGTGTACTATCACTTACTTTAAAATACCACATCATATAAAGAGAAACTATAAAACCAGAAAATGTAAAGATTAGCAAAAATAGCAATGAAAAGTTATCTAATACAAATGCAATTCCTACAGGAGGAGCAATAGAAAATTGTGAAATCTGAGGCATACTCATTTGAGTATATTGAAGCGTTTGCAAAAAGAGAAATAAGTTCAATAAAACCGAACTACCTCTTAAACTAACCGAGCTCATTTTTTTGAAAAAAGGAGTTAAAAACGAAAAAATCACGGGTAATAAAAAATAATATCCTAAGCTCATACTAATCCCTCAATTCATTCATTTTTGATATATCATTGGTTCCGGTGAGTCTAAAATACTCAATACCAAATGATAATCCAAGAGCCAAGATTGCCAGCCCAATAACGATAGTTGTAAGAATCATCGCTTGAGGAACTGGATCCACCATATTTGTAAAAGTGTTCAAATTGCCATCTACTATAGGAGCAACTCGACCAAAATCATAATGTAGCCCTATAAAAAACAAAAACAGAGCAGTTTCCATAATATCAAACGATATTAAAACTTTCACTAGGTTTTTTTGCGTAAAGACACCATATAATCCAATAGTAAACAATAACATTGTGCTAACAGTGATTATAAAGTGAATTGTCTCATTTGAGTTAAAAAAATCAAGCATTTGACACCTCTTTTTTATTGTCTTCTTTTATAAAGTATTCTACGATTACACTCATCTCACTACCAACTTTTATACCGACTATGATATATATGATAGGGATGATACCGCCACTAACTAACTCACCAATTTCACTAACTGGATTAGGAAGGAAGTTACCAAATAAAATATTGATTTTAAACAAACCAATCAACCCTACCAAAACAAATGTAGCTCCACTAAGTGATTCACCCAATGTCAAAATAAAATGATTTAAATGCATATTTGGATTTGCTAAAAATAACAAAAGGAAAGCAGTAGCTATAACAACACCACCCTGAAAACCACCACCTGGGCTCAAGTGACCATGGATGATTATATATACACCAAATAAAATAATCACATTTAACAGAAGCTTACTTCCGATATTTAAAATGAAACTTTCTTGATGTACTACTTTTTCATAAGTTCTTTGAGAAGTTGAAAGCATCAAAGCTATACCAGTTGTTGCTAAAAATAAAACTGTCACTTCTCCAAGTGTATCAATACCTCTAAAAAATGTAACAACTGAAGTTACTGCATTTGCAGTGGCTGTTTCCATGTTTAGTGTTAAAATTATATCTCCAACGCTTTTATGCAATCCACTCTTTACATGTAAGAGTAAACCAAGTATAGAAAGCATTAAAGCAGATGATAATAAAGACAGAACAATATGTTTTAATCTAAACTCTTTTTTTAAATTCATGACTTTACCTCTTTATCTATAGAAGTGTGTCTAATGCCAAGTAAAAAGACGGCCGTGCTCAGTCCTGTTCCAATGACTGCTTCGGTAAGTGCAACATCTGGAGCTTGAAATATTAAAAATAGTACAACACTACCTAATCCAACCCCCATAAATAGTATAACCGCTTGGGTTACATCTTGACTCAATACTGCATATAAAGCAACAACTATAATAGAAGCGAAAGTAAATAAAATAATAAGCCCTATCATTTGTCATCTCCTTTTAATGCATCAGCACCACTTGTGTTGTGAATATATTTATTGAATCTTTTATATGTAGTCATAGCTAGAACAGAAGATGATATCGGATTTGTAATCAATATAAAAACAGCTAAAACTATAAGTTTAAATGCCCATTGAGGTTCAAAACAAGCTATGCCTAAAATCACAAGGAGTGAGCCTAGCGTAGAAGCCTTGGTGGCTGCTTGCATACGAGTAAGAGTATCAGGCATACGAAGTAATCCTAATCCACTAATAAAAAACAGAATGACTCCTAAAAAACTGAGAAAATATCCTAAAATAATTAGCATCAAATCTCCTTATCTAAAAATTTTGCAAATACAACAGTGCCTATAAACCCTGTCATACCAAATACAAATGCAACATCTAAGTAGATGCTCTTGTCAAAATAGAAAGAAAAAACAACCAAAAGTGATGTAGCGATAACGCTCATAGAATCAAAAGCCACTACTCTATCTACTAGAGTAGGTCCTTTTAAAAACCTAACCAATGCCAACAATAGCGATAACGCTATCAGTAGAATCAAAAAATTTAACATTTTTGCTCCATATAAGTTTACTTTTAAGTAGAATATCTATAAATTGCTTTTTCAAAGGTAAGTTATATAATTATTTGTTTTAATTAATATTATTATAATAAATTGGGTTGAGGATTATTTTTCACAAAGAAGTCTACATGTAAAGAAACTTCTTTACATGTAGAAGTAGAAAGTATTAAACGTCTGCAGCTAAAAGTTTATCTCTAAACTCATTTCGAACAGTTACAAACCATGTTGGCTCCATAGGATACCACCATAGATTTTTGATAGCATCGCCAGGGTATGCTGCTTTAAAATTATCTTTCGCTTGTTGTGTTAGATATTCTGAAGCATTTGCTGCACAAGAGTTGTATCCTGATGCATTTGCGTGCATAGCACCAGCTTTTCCGCCATTGTATATCCAGTTAATCCAAGCATATGCAGCAGACACATTTTTTGCTCCCTTAGGGATACCCATACTATCCATCCATGTAATTGCTCCCTCTTTTGGAGCCATAAATTTGATTTTGCCTTTTGTTTCGCTCATCATTCTCATAGCTGGTCCATCCCAAGTCTGTCCAATCACACAACCATTTTGCATAAATGCATTTGTTGTTTCTTGAGCATTTGACCAGAATTGTCTTATGTTCTTTTTATGACTAATAAGAAATTCTGCAATCTCGCCATATATTTTTCTCATTTTTTTCTCATCACTATAAGTATCTAGCATTCTATTTGATGGAACTTTGCCTATTCTATCAAGATATAATCCTGCTCCAATAAAAGAAGAGTGAGCACGAACTGCCACTTTTGAATCAAGTCCATCTTTCCATATATCTCCATAACTTACTTCATTTGGTTTAAGATTTGGTAATTTTTCACTATTTACAGTTATCGCTTCAGTTCCCCAGTTAAATGGAACTAAATATCTCTTACCTCTAAATACGGCGCCTGTTGTAGAAGATGACTCCCACATAGAAGCTTCACAACCAGCAACATTGATTTTTTTCAAATCTAAAGGTTGTAATAATTTATATTTGAACCATTGTTGACCATAAGTAACAGAAGGCATAACAACATCAAAACCTTTTCCGTTTGAAGCTCTTAGTTTATTTAAAACTTCATCATTCGAGCCATAAGTTGTTAGCTTTACTGTAATTCCAGTCTCTTTTTCAAATGCCTTAATCATATCTTCACTAACATAATCACTCCAAGCATATAAATTTAATTCTTTATTGCTTGCTGTTGCATTAGTAACAATCATAGGAGCAACTATAGCTGCGCCACCTAAACTTAATCCGTTCTTCATAAAGTCTCTTCTATTCATAATCAATAACCTTCCTTATAGTTTGTGCTGACATTATAAGTGCTTTGAGTTACAAAATGGTTACAAAAAAGACAATATATGTAATCCATTTGTAATCTTATAAATGTAGAATGGCTCAAGACTAAAAAATGAAAGGTTTTAAATGGGCGTATCAGTTAAAAATATATTTATGCAATTTGGTAATTCTACTGTTCTAAAAAATATCAATATAGATATAGAAAAAGGAGAATTTTTTTCTATCTTAGGACCATCGGGCTGTGGAAAAACAACGCTATTAAAAATCATATCTGGTTTTTTAGAACAGACTAAAGGTGAAGTTCATATTAGTAAAAGCAATATGCAAGGTGTGGATGCAAACAAAAGATCTACAGCTTTAATATTCCAAAACCTTGCACTTTTCCCGAACATGAGTGTAAAAGAAAATATCGCTTTTGGATTAGATGTAAAAAAACTAAATTCCAAAATAATAGAAAAAAAAGTAAATGAACTTTTAAATATGATTTCACTCACAGAGTATAAAAATAGTATGATTGATGATCTCTCTGGAGGTCAAAAGCAACGCGTTGCAATTGCTAGAGCATTAGCAGTTGAACCAAAGGTTTTGCTACTAGATGAGCCACTTTCAGCACTTGATTTGAAACTTAGGCAACACATGAGACGAGAACTACGAGAACTTCAAAAGCTCACAGGAGTTACTTTTATATATATTACTCATGATCAAGGAGAAGCATTGACTATGTCTGATAAAGTCGCTGTTATGTCAAAAGGTGTCATAGAGCAAATATCTACCCCTCAAGACCTATATAACAATCCAAAAACACCTTTTGTTGCCTCTTTTGTAGGGGAAAACAATGAATTTGATGGCAAAATCATTGAAAAATTTCATGGAGGCGTTTTAGTAGAAACTCTATATGGAAATTTGAAAATAAAAAATAAAAACAACCTAAGCATAGGAAAAAATGTTAAGCTTTTTATTAGACCGGAAAGATTTTCATTGATTGATACAGGATCAAAATCACAAAAGCAAAGAGACAATAGTATTGTCTTAGATATCAACTCAAGCTCTTTTGAAGGGGCTATGCTAAATATCTATTTAAAAAGAGACAAGAGTGACTTAATCAAAAAAGACATCATAGTTCATAAGAAAAATAGCGAAAATTTATCTTCTAAACTAGGCTCAAATTTAAAAGTGTTTTTTGATGATCATGATGCAATACTGCTGGAAACTCAAAATGACTAAAATATTTAAAAGATACGGAAAAGGATTAGGTATTTATATACTTCTTTCAACTATGCTATGGTTGTCTATTTTTATTATTTTTCCACAAATCTTAATGGTCAATTATTCTATGTGGAGCTATGACGATCAGGCGCAAGAACAACTTTGGCAAGATGCTGATAAATTGGATGCAAAAAGATATAAACTTGAGCTAGTTTTAAAAGAACAACCACAAAATAGCAAAATAAAAGAAGAGATAAAAGTTATAAGTAATAAAATCACTAAAATAGATAAACTATCCCAATACCCAGAAAAGGTATATTCTACAAAAAATTATGAATACCTTGCTAAAAACAAACTACACAGAAAAATCTTCTTTAAGACCATTTGGTCAAGTATCTTAGTAACACTTATTGCTCTGATTGTCTGTTACCCTATTGCCTATTTTTTAGCCCATATTGCAAGTAAAAAAGGTAAGATTTTACTTTTTATTGGACTGATTATACCATATTGGGTGGATGAGCTTTTACGAACTTTTGCTTGGTTTATGATACTCTCATATAACGGTATCATAAATACCTCCCTCATTTGGATGGGGATAATAGACCAACCAATTGAATTTTTTCAAAATAATTCTGCCGCCCTTATAGGCATGGTTTACGCCTATATCTTATTTATGTTATTTCCTATCTACAATACCCTTGAAACACTGGATAAAAATCAGATTTTAGCCGCTAGAGATCTTGGAGCATCTTGGTTAACCATACATAAAAGAATTATTATACCTTATGCAAAACCTGGCATTGCTGTTGGTATTATCTTTGTGTTTATGCTGACTGCTGGTACTTACGCCGTTCCATCTATCTTGGGCGGAACTAGTAGTATTTGGTTTACTCAAATTATTTATAGTTGGTTCTTTGATGGTGGAAACTGGAATCAAGGAGCAACTTACGGGCTTATGCTTTTAGTTTTATGTATCACATTTATTATGATTATGTTAAAAGTCTTTAAAGTTAAATTGGAGGATATGGCAAAATGATAAAATTTAACTCTAAAACAATATTAAATATTTCGGTAAAATTCTATTTTTTCCTATTTTTTATATACTTGTTTTTACCTCTGCTTGTAGTCTCTTTCGCAGCGTTTAATGATAGCAGTATTCCAACTGTTTACCCTTGGAAAGGCTTTACTTTTGAGTGGTTGATAAAGTTTTTTTCTGATGAGGCTCTAATGAAGTCTATTTTAAATTCCCTCATTATAGCTATTGGGGTTGTGCTTCTTTCTATCCCTATGGGATTAGCAGGAGCACTGTTTTTGTTATCTATAGGCAATAAAGCAAGAAATATATTTTATGCCGTCTTAGTTTCTCCTATTTTAACTCCAGGAGTCATCATAGGAATTGCTACTTTGGTTATGTGGAATTCTTTGTTTGAAGTCTCAGGAGGACTTGCTTTAACCATTGTGGGGCAAACTACTTTTATCTCATCTATGGCTATGCTTCTGTTTATGTCAAGATTACAAAAGTTTAACAAAAACCTAGAGTTAGCTGCACTTGATTTAGGGGCAAGCCCCACCCAGTTGTTTTTTAAAATAACTCTGCCGTTTTTAAAACCAGCAATATACTCAGCAACTGCTCTTGCATTTTTACAATCTGTGCAAAACTACAATACAACACTGTTTTTAATAGGCACAAAGAGTACAATCACAATTCATATTGGGAGTATGATAAAACTAGGTCTAACACCTGTTTTAAATGTTTTAGCATTTATTAGTATTTTGCTAGTAATTATTTTATCAACCTTATATGCACTTAAAAAAAGAGAGGAAAATGGATGAAAATAAGTCCAAATGTTGTAGAACAAAATAAAAAAGTAGATTATGTTTTAAGTCTAAAAAACACTAGCAATATTGAGTCTATAGAAGTATTTTCAAAAAGTGATTATTTTCATCGCGACACAGTCGATTATGAGATTAAAAACAATGACATACATCTTACTTACACTATGTTATATGTTGGTGAATTTGTTATAAAAGTAAATTTTACATACAAAGAGTCAAAAGCTGTAATTTTATACTGTTTAGACAAAGATATGATTAAATTAAAGCCCCTAAAAGGTGATTTGCATATGCACACCATCTACTCAGATGGCAAAAGAACTCCACTAGCTATGTGCCTAAGCTCTATGGAATCTGGTATGGATTTTATAAGCATAACCGACCACGACAACTACAACGGCTCACTTCAAGCAATAAAAAATGTAGAAGAAGCAAATCTTGATATCTTAGTTTTACCAGGCGAAGAAGTAACAGTTGGCAATGGCGATACTAGTGGCAATGGACATATGCTAAGTATAAATTCAAATAAGTCCATAGATGACCAGAGGAAAGACACTGCTGTTTATGAAAAAGAGCTAGAGGAAATCACACAAAATATCAAAAAAGAGTTGTCAGGAAAAAATATTGAGTCAGTACATTATGCTAAAAACATTTGGGTCATAAATAAGATAAAAGAAGCAAAAGGCATCTCAATTTTATGTCATCCAAAATGGCTATATCATAATTCAAAATACCATTTACATCAGCCACTTTACAAAGAAATGTTGAAAAATTCCACTATTGATTGCGTAGAGGTTGTTGGGGATATCGATAAAATCGAAGAACTTAACAATATGACATATTTAACTTATATGGAGATAAAAAACAAGCATAAATATCTAGCTCCTATTGCAAATACAGATGCCCATGATAGTGACCATGATGCGGGAGAAAGATTTACCATAGTATTTGCAAAAGAAAAAACGAATGAGGGAATTGTTGAGGCCATAAAAGAAGGTTTTACTTGTGCAGTCCTTAAAAGAGGCGATAAAGAGCATCAATTTATAGCAAATAGTGACTTGGCGCATTATGCATATTTTTTAATTCAAGAATATTTTCCTAAACACCAAAAACTAAGAAATAAGCTAGCAAAATTGTACTTAGATGAACTTATAGACAAACAAAGTTTTGAAAATAAAATAAATAGCACAAAAAATAGGCTAAAAGAGCATTTTGATGGTTTTTTTAGTATAAAATTATTGTAGCCGTCAAGTGTGTAGCTGAAAGTACCTCTTTCACAAGTTGAATTTGCATTTTTCACAGGGATGTAAATTCAACTATTTTTCTTGTAAAAGTTTTTTCTTTTCTAAATCAAATTCTTTTTGAGTTAAAGCTCCATCATCCAAAAGTTTTTTAAGAAATAGTAAATTTTTATATTTTTCTTTAATGATATTAGTTTTTAAAGCCTCATAATAAACAGGTGAACTCTTTTCACTTGCTTGAAGAATTTTTTTATTATTATCATGGCAAACAAAAGTCAGTTCTACTCTGGGAGAATGGTTGATCATATATGGTAAATTTGCTACATGTTCTTTCATTACAATCATTTTTCTATTCATTTTTGTACAATAAGCTTCTGCTTTATCCATAGCTACTTTTCTAGATTTTGACAGAGGGTTCCACTTTGAAATACTTTCACTTGCTATATGTGTTTTTTCATTTTCTACTACTTCTGGATGATTATAGTTTTTATAAACATCGAGTTTATGAAAACTACTATCAACAGGTGAAGGATCTTTTACACATCCACTTAACAAAATAAGACCTAAAAGTGCTACTGATGCACCAAATATTTTTTTCAACATTGAGAACCTCTTTTACTGTTGTTTAAAGATATAAAGTTCCCCCTTGCGGGGGAAATTTTCAAGAAGTTTGGAAATTATGTATTAAAATGCAACTTCAAAAGCAAGACCATATGTATCAGGATTTCCTTTTCCAACAAAATCATAGTTAACCTCTACATTGGCATTTTCAGCAATAAAATATTTTAAACCCAATGTCTCAGTGCTAATTTTATCATTACTAGTATCCACATGATCATCATATGCATATTTTGCATGTAGAACTAAAGTTTTAGGTATTACTCCTAATTTAGTATCAAAAACAAATGATTTTCCAGCTTTGCCATCACTATTTGTTGTAAATAGTGACTTTGCATCATTTTTAGCACTAGCATAGCTAATGGCTAAGTCAAGTGGATATTTACCCAAATTACCAAGTGCATTAAAATCTATAGAGTAAGCGTCTGTTTTTTTATCATGTGCTCCAGTACTAGGATCTCTATTTGTATCTCCTGTCATATACTGTACACCTACTTCAAGATCCCAAGGACCAACTTGTGGAGTATAAGCAAATCTAAAGTAATTTGCAAGCTTTATGTTGCTATCACTATTTTGACCATTTGACCACGCAGTATAGTTAACGAAATAGTTTGGATTGAAAACATAAAAGCTTAAACCCTTAGCACCATAGCTATCACGAGCACCTATACGACTTAATCGCTGTATTTCCACCATTGTCAAAAAGCTCACTCGCCGTTGCAGTATGCCCATCAGTTGTAAATGGCTCTATTCCAAAAATATTGCCACCCGCTTTGAAAGTAACAGGTACCACAAAATTTG
>Ga0256840_1002366_pt1 | contig 16705 bp, 15 predicted proteins | sample 355202metaG_FD_185969 | JGI IMG/M metagenome (GOLD analysis project Ga0256840, IMG submission 185969) | Hydrothermal vent microbial communities from Mid Atlantic Ridge, Atlantic Ocean - 355-202 | ecosystem: Environmental > Aquatic > Marine > Hydrothermal vents | place: Atlantic Ocean: Mid... | reverse complement strand
AATTTGTAACACGTTCAGACATGGGTTGTGGTTCTACCATTGGCCCAATTACTGCAACAAGGCTTGGCATAGAAACCCTTGATGTAGGGCTTCCAACTTTTGCCATGCACTCCATTCGAGAATTAGCTGGAGATGAAGATGCTTATTCTCTGTATAAGATTTTGTTAGGCTTTAGTGACTAAATGTTTTTATATGTTTTTTAATAATTAAATTAATTTTTTAATATACTCTTCACTTATATTCTGTATACTTTGGGTATGAAAAAAATTATAATAATAATGTTACTACTACTAAGTTTAGGTCATGCGATTAAATATGAAATAACACATATTAAACAAGGGGCATCATTAAATGTACGTGATGTGCCTTTTAAAAAAGAGTCTGTTGTGGTTGGGCAGATTGCTTTTAATACTACTGATATTTCTATTAAAGAGTGTAGCGAGTTAGAGAATGGTTCTGAATGGTGTTATATTAGTGTTCCACGAGGTGCATCACATATTGAAGGTTGGGTTAATTCACACTATTTAAAAGAGATGTCCACTGGTTCTTTGACTGCAAAAGCACATATTGAAAACTTTTTACAAAATTTCTATATGGCAGAAGAGGAGAACTTTTTAGATAAATTAAAAGTCTTTTATGCTTTTCCTATGCAACAATATTTATGGCACAAAAATATCTCATTGAGAGAGTTAAGAAGTAAAAAAGTTAATGAATACAAGTTATGGTCAAAACGTAAGATGCATTTAGTGTATGTGAGAATTTTAAAACGTAGAGAAAATTATATTGATGTTCAAGCAACAATACGTTGGAGTTTTAGGAGTCAGGAAGATTATGAACGTGGTAAAGATATTCAAAAACTTCGTTTACTCCCCACAGGTGATACCTTTAAAGTTTCTGCATTAAAAAACTTGTCTCATACAGTATTTCCTAAACCAGTAATTGTACCTGATAAACAGGATAGCAATATCAGTAGTGAATTGGTGCTTAATTCAAAAAAAGAACCTGCTAAAGAACCTGCTACTACACCGATGCAATTTTATATTAAGTCTGGCTCATTCTTTTCAGAGATTTCACCCAGCTATTTGAGGAAGATTAGTGAGAATGGTTTTGCCTATAGCATTCAAAAGATACAACAAGGTAAGCGAGTTGTTCGCCGTGTTTATATTGGACCTTTTAGCTCGATGCTTAAAACGCAAGAAGCATTAGCTGTGGTACGAAAAAAGATTAATAAATTTGCTTATATACAAAGTAAAATTAGATAATAAATGCTTTAAATAATCAACATTGCATCTCCATAAGAAAAAAATCTATACTCTTTTTCTATGGCTTCTTGGTAAAGTTCCAAACTTTTCTCTCGTCCAATAAATGCAGAAACTAACATAATGAGGGTGCTTTTTGGGAGATGAAAGTTTGTCAAAAGGTGGTTTACCCGTTGTGGCTTGTTAGAAGGGTTTAGAAATAGGTCACACTCTCCAGAACTCTTTTTTGTTCTAACATAATATTCTACCGTTCGTGTCACTGTTGTTCCTATGGCTAAGATGGGTTTAGAACTCTCTAAGACTTTTGCACTCTCTTTAGGAATATCAAAAAATTCTGAATGCATAGGGTGTTCTAAAATTTTCTCTACCTCAACAGGTTTAAACGTACCCGCACCTACATGTAGCGTTACTTTGTGGGTTTTATGTCGCTTTTGAAATGCCTGAAATAGTTCGGGGGTAAAGTGCAAAGAGGCAGTCGGTGCAGCAACGGCTCCTGCATTTTTAGCAAAGAGGGTTTGATAGTCTGTTTCATCTTGCTTATTATCTGTACGTTGCATATAGGGGGGCAAGGGAATGTGTCCTATTGTCTCTAAAACTTGCACAAGCTCTTCAAAACGTATGGTTTTTGCTTTATGGCTAAAGCTTACGATGCGTGAACCATCTTCATTAAATGCTTTAACCGTTGCGACTAAGTCATCATCAAAAAAGAGTTGCATTCCTAGTTGTACTTTTCCTCGTATCATTACAAGGTATTCATGGGCTGAAAGAGGTTTATTGAAAAGTAGTTCAACTTTTCCACCTCCTTCTCCTTGTTCATTGGTCTCTTTTTTACCAAATATACGTGCTTTAATTACCTTTGTATCGTTTAAAAAAACATCACAGTTTTGAGGTAAAAAGTCTAAAATATTTTTAAAAAGTGTATGGGTAGTGGTATCTGTTTCTCGATTATATACTAAGAGTTTGGCATGGTCACGTGGTTGTACAGGGGTTTGAGCTATGAGATGAGGGGGAAGCTCATAATCATAGCTAGAGGTTAAAAGTTCTTTGTTCATCTATTTTCTATTTTCCAAAAGTTCTTTTTCTTCATTACTGTTTTGTGCTTCTTCTTCATCTTCTTCTTCGACATAAGGATTTACATATTTAACAATAATAATAGAGAGACCATAGAGCAAAATAAGAGGTGCTGCCATGAGTAGTTGGGTTAAGACATCTGGTGGGGTTAATAGGGCGGCTAAGATAAAGATGATAATAATGGCATATTTGAAAAAATCTTTCAAGCTTTTGTCTGTTACCAAACCTAGGACAGCTAAAAAATAAGCAACTACAGGAAGTTCAAAGGCAATCCCAAATCCCATCATGATTTTTGTGAAAAATCCTACATAGTCTTCAATGTTAATCAATGGCGTATAGAGAAATGAGCCAAAAGTAATGAGAAATTGAAAGCCAAACGGGGTGACGACATAGTACGCAAAGAGGATTCCGACCATGAACATAAATGAGCCACCCAAAACAAAAGGCAGTATCATCTTTTTTTCATTATCGTAAAGTCCAGGAGCAATAAAAAGCCAGAGTTGGTAAAGTACAAAGGGTAATGCCCCTAATAATCCAGCAAAGAATGAAACTTTTAAGGCAACAAAAAATGCTCCACCAACTTGCTGTGTGGTGATTTGTCCCTCAAAAGAAGAACGTGGTTCTTTTGCTGTGTTGTGTAAACTCTCTTTGAGTGCTTTTGCTGCTTGAGTAGCTTCGACTAAAAAAGTTGCCAACTCTTTTTGTGCCACTTTTGAAGCGTTGCGTAAAGCAATTTCAAGTTTTAAAGCATTGGATTCTTGGAGTGATTGTACGTGAGAAATTGTTAAGTTGTTGTCAGTGTCAGTAGCATTTTTATCTACTTGTTCGACTCTCCATGTGGCTTTTTCTTGTGTATTGACAATCTTACCGACTTCTGTGAGGGCTTCATTTAAAGGGGCAGTAATCCATGTTAAAATAGGATTGTGAAACATAAAAGCAACAATAAAAGCAACAAAAATAGAAGCAACAGAAAAAGTAAGTGCTTTACGTAAAGCTACTAAGTGAGGTTTGATTTCAGACCACATTATTGATTACCTTCTTGTGTTGTTTCGGTGATTTTTTTCTTCTTAAAAGTAATCTCTTTTTCTTGTTTTGGCTCGACAGGCGTGGCTTGTGGTGTGGGTGTTGGTTGGGTGAGTTTCTCAAAATTCTCTTTGACTGAACCCAGTCCTGCACTCTCTTTAAGCTCATTGATAGGATTTAAGTTTTTAAATCCTTGTAACTCTTCAGTCGCTTTATCGAGTTGTTCTTTGTATTCTAATGCTTCACGTTTAAGCTCATCTAAATTGACCTCTTCATTTAAGGCTTGTTTCGCATCACCAATACCCTCTTTAATTTTTTTAATAAATTTAGCAATTTCTACCATAGCACCAGGTAATTTATCTGGTCCTAAAAAGATTATTGCGACAATTGCAATAAAGAGTATTTCCATAAACCCTAATCCAAACATATACGAATCCCTTCTATTTGTTAGTGTTGTATTTTACCTATAAAATGGTTAAGAGTTAGTGTTCTTCGATAAAAGAGAACGTTTCAGAGCAATAAATTCACAATTTTTAAGTATAGTTTTCTTTTAAATTTAAATCAACTAGGATAATAAATGAAAACTTCTTTAAAACTATTGCTTTTAAGCACTTTTGCTCTAATGGTCAGTGCTTGTTCTAAAGCCATTCCTCCCCATGTGGCAGTAAAATGTAAAGTAACTTATGACGTTTGTATGGTCAAAAATGCCTTTAAAGGTCCAGTTGCTTCACATAGATATTGTATTGCACAACGTAAAGGTGATTGCCGTTACTTACCTTCAGGTTTGTAGGTCAATTTAATCTAAAATATAAAGTACCAACTCATCAGCAATGAAGTAGTTGGTATTTTTGTAGGTGTCATACTCTTTTAGCAATTTATCCTTCTCCACTAAAAAATCGGCACGTTTTTTCATCTCTTTATTTAAAATATTTTCTTTAATTCCCGTGGTGGAGCGTAATCCTAAAAAAAGTTGTTCTGTTAAAATCTCCTCTTGTGTAAGATGCTCTTCAAGAATGTTGAGTGGTTCTTTAATATAAAGATCAATGTCCGTAGTAGGATAGTAGCGTCTATTGTCCTTAAATCCAACAGCACCAGCACCCACACCCATATAGGGAGTCAAGTTCCAGTAGCCTTTGTTATGTTCACTTTGATAGGTTCCAAAATTAGAGATTTCATAATGGGTAAATCCTCGTTTGGTAATTTCATCTGCCACAAAAAAAGCCAGTTCATCATCAATTTGGCGTACCTGTGGGGTGGAGGCAAATTTAGTGCCACCTTCAATGGTGAGTTCATAGGCTGAAATATGATTAATAGGTAGCTTAAAGGCTTCATTAATGTCATGACTTAGCAGTGCTTTATTGTCCCCCTCATAGTTATAAATAAGGTCAAGAGAGAGGTTTTGAAATCCCACTTCATAGGCAGAATTTATCGCTTCGATAGCTTGTTGTGGTGAATGCACTCTATTTAAAGCTTTTAATTTTTGTGCATTAAAACTTTGTACCCCAAAAGAGATTCTATTGACACCTAAATCAAACATTCCTTGTAACCACGTTTTAGTAGCTGAATTTGGGTTTGCTTCTGAAGTGATTTCAGCATTAACCTTTAGCAATGGTTTTAAAAGTTTAAAAATTGCTTCGTAGAGTTTAGGGTTAATGGTAGAAGGCGTTCCTCCTCCGATGAAAACGGTTTGTATCGTTTTGTCTTGAACATTAAATCGTTTTAATTCATGTTTGAGTTGCTTTTCAAGCGAAACCATGTAATTTTGACGGGTGTCAAACTTATCAACATAAGAGTTAAAAGCACAGTAATGACATTTTGAGTCACAGTAAGGGATATGTATATATAGAAGCAATTTTCACCAATCATTAATGAGTATTTTGATAAAATTTTATCGAAATAATGATGAAAGATGAGTAATAAGATGCAGACAAAAAAGCGATATCGCCCAAATGTCGCAGCGGTTATACTCTCTTCAGATTATCCACAGAAATGTGAGTTTTTTTTAGGTAAACGTTCCGATATTAGGAATACATGGCAGTTTCCTCAAGGGGGAATAGAGAAGGGTGAAACACCTGTAGAAGCCTTAATGCGTGAGTTAGAAGAAGAGATTGGATGTTGTTCAGTTGAGGTTATTGCAGAGTACCCTTACTGGATATCTTATGATTTTCCCAAAGGGGGAAGGTCACATAAAGTTTATCCTTTTGATGGACAAACCCAAAAATACTTTTTGGTGAAATTAAACGCTGATGCAAAGATAAATCTTAGGCATTTCCATGAACCAGAATTTGAAGAGTACAATTACGTAGAGTATAAGCAGTTGCTACGAAAGGCGACTTATTTTAAACGGCATGTCTATCGGCGTGTTATAGAACATTTTGTAAGGGAAGGGTATATAATCGATGTTAATAGTGCATAAATATGGGGGAACAAGTGTTGGTGATTTAGAACGCATTGGCAATGTTGCTTCACGTGTAGCAAAAGCCAAAGAGGCTGGAGATGATATTGTGGTTGTGGTGTCTGCGATGAGTGGAGAGACCAATAAGCTAACAGAGTTTGCAAAGCATTTTTCAGAGAATCCTTCAAAACGAGAGATGGATATGCTTTTAAGTTCTGGTGAACGCGTCACAGCAGCACTCTTGGCAATTGCATTGCAAGAGAAGGGCGTACCTGCCATTGCTATGACAGGGCGACAAGCAGGGATTTTAACAGATGATTCCCATACCTACGCACGGATTGAATCCATTGACCCTAGTGCGATGAAACAAGAGATTGATGCAGGTAAAATAGTAATCGTCTCTGGTTTTCAAGGAATTAACAGCGATGGTTCAGTAACCACGCTTGGACGAGGAGGTTCAGACCTTTCAGCCGTGGCAATCGCAGGGGCATTAAAAGCAGATGCGTGTGAGATTTACTCTGATGTAGATGGTATCTATACCACCGATCCACGCATTGAACCCAAAGCAAAGAAGATGGACTTTATCTCTTATGATGAGATGTTAGAGTTAGCCTCTTTAGGTGCGAAAGTCTTACAAAACCGTTCAGTAGAGTTAGCCAAAAAATTAAATGTAAAAATCATAGCCAAAAGTTCATTCTCAGATGCAGAAGGAACAGTCATAGCAGAGGAGACAGAAGAGATGGAAGCCGTTTTAGTCAGTGGTATCGCAGTCGATAGAAATCAAGCAAGAGTAAGCCTTAGAGAGGTTTCAGATAAACCAGGCATTGCCGCAGAGATTTTTTCAAAGCTCTCGGAAGAGAATGTTAATGTGGACATGATTATTCAAAATGCCTCAACTGATGGTACAACAAACTTAGGATTTACTGTTCCCTCTTCAGAGATTAAAAATGCCAGAGGTGTTATGGAATCGTTTGACCATGACATAGGAAGTATGGATTTTGATGATTCTGTCTGTAAAGTTTCTGTTGTTGGTGTGGGTATGAAATCTCACACAGGTGTGGCTGCTACTGCTTTTTGTGCTTTGGCAAAAGAGAACATTAACATTGAAATGATTTCTACTTCAGAGATTAAAGTTTCACTTATTGTTTCTGAGAAGTATGCAGAGTTGGCTGTTCGTACATTACACGATGCGTATAACCTAGATAAGTAGTTGAATGAAACCAATTTTAACTTGGACACTCGATACCATTCGCGAAGAGGACTCCTCTTTCTCATGGATGGAAGAGTGTCGCTATGACTGGGTTCCTGTAGCCCAAACAGCCGTTAAGAAGATTTTAGAAGGGCAAACAATTCTTTTGCTAACCGATGATAAACGTGCTTGGTATGCAAAATATGTAGCTTCTAAAATCAACAATCTTCAAAATGAACGCCCTTTTTTACCTATCTATACCTTAAAGTCTATGTTCCCAAATTTAGCGAACATGAAAAACACCCAAGAGTTGGATTTATTGGAAGATATGTTAGAGATTTCGTATCCTAATGGCTATTTTATTTGGTACATAGGCTCAGCTGAGAGCATCTATTCTAAGTTTGCTTTTAGAAATGATGAGAACCTTTTATGGATTATTGATGGAGATGTTCCTAACTCTTTTTATCTTAGAAATGCAGGTTCATCGTTAGATATTAAGATGATACAACTCTTTAAACTTTTTAACAAAACCATTGACGCAGGTCTTTTTGGTAATATTAGCTTGGATTAATAGGTGAATTTAACTTCTCAAATTATCATTACGCAAAATCCAGATGCGATTTTAGAGGAGTTAGAAGCACAAGGAAGTGGAGAACTTTTTACCATTATTAAAAGTTTAGATGACGAAGATAAACCAAAAGAGTTTTTAATTGAACATGCCCAATTGGCAATAGAAAAAGCTTATATTGCGTCTGATAATCTCAACTACATCATTTTAATGGCACCAAAATTTTCAAATTTCGCTCAAAATAGATTGCTTAAAATTTTAGAAGAACCTCCTAGAAATAAAGTGTTTATACTTATTACCCAGTCAAAGTCAGCACTCTTAGCAACGGTTCAATCACGTATGCCTGTGATGATAGCAGATGATGCTTTAGTCGAAACGGACTTTTCATTAGATTTAGAGAATTTAAACCTTGCAAAAGTGTATGCATTTGTGCAAGAGCATTCACGCATCTCCTCTCCTCAATGTAGAATTTTAGTAGAACAAATATCACTACATGCGATGCACTCTAAAAAATACACCTTAGATGAATCGACCTTAGAACTCTTTAGCCATTGTATTAAAGCTTTAGAGGTCGGTTCTCCCACTTCTTTTGTCTTAAACACACTCCTTTTAAAACTTTTAGCTAAGAAAAAATAACACTTTCACATAAAAAAACCATAAAAAACTTTCTATATAATAATTTAAAATAAAATATATAATTATTTTTAAAATTTTATATATTTTTAATAAATTAGCTATTTTTACACATTTTTTCTACTTTACTTTTATATTATTATGTTAGTATTAATAAATAAACTACTAAATATAATTTATATTATTTTAAGGTTAAGAAAAATGAACAGATATATTATAAGCTTTTTATTGTTATTTCAAGTATCTTATGGGGTGGGTATCCCTGCTGGAACAGAGATTAAAAACATTGCTTACCTTAACTATACGCTTGAGGGTGTTGAGATGAAATCAATAAGTAATGAACTCATTGATATTGTTGATCAAAAATTAGACATGAACATAGAGTGTCGAGAAAACTCTTCGCTTATTGTTGAGCCTTCACAAAAGCAAAGTGTATTGAACTTTTTGCTTGTTAATAGTGGTAATGCAGAAGATACTTATAATTTTAGACATATAGAGGGGAGTAGATTAGATTTTACAGTTCAAAATCCAAAGATTTACAAAGACAATGGTGATGGAATTTTTTCTATTGTTGATGATACTTTGGTTACAAAAGTTAAACTTTTGGCTGATGAACACACCTCTTTATTTTTAGTGGCGGATATACCTTCTGATGCTCAAAAAATTTCGCAAAATGGTATTGGGGTGGACTCTTTAATCCAAGGCGATTTGGTCTATGGGGAGTCTAAAAAACTGGATAATTTTTATGCTTTGGTTGCCAATAAAGCTGATGCCCAATCAGCACTTTGTAGTTACGAAGTTCCAAGTATTGAACTTGTTCTTGAAAAGAGCATGACCCTTTCGAGTGACAAATTATATAAAGGAACAACGATTCATTATGTTATTTCAGTAAGAGCTGAAGGGGTAGGAACGGTTGAAAATGTTGTGGTTAAAGATGCTATTCCAGAGGGAACTATTTTTGTGCAAGGCTCTTTAAAATTAGATAATAAAGTTGTTGAAGGTTTCAATAAAAATGACCTCGAAGTAGCTGTACAGATTGATAAAATTGAACAGAAAAAAGAGAGTAAGGATATTTTACATACCGTTACATTTGATGTCAAAGTAGAGTAGGGGGTCAAACGATTGCATCTATTTTAAAGTGCAATGGTTTGACACCCTACGGTGATTCAATATTTTAATATAAGGATAAAAAATGAAAATTTTTTTAACAACATTACTAGGACTTTTTGCCGTAGTGAGCATGGCACAAGCCGATGTAAGCATTAGTTCAAGCTCTTTTCAAGAAACGCTAAAAGTATCTCCTAGTGGAGAGAAGGTGAAAACATGGGAAAAAGCCACTAAAGTGGTTCCTGGAACGGTAATTCGTTATGTGAATACTTTACTCAATAGTGGTACGCAAGTCGCAACAAAATTGGTAGTTAAAAATCCAATTCCTAAAAATATGCTTTATGTAGCGAACTCTGCTACTTGTACTAGTGAATGTACGGTGAGCTATTCAGTTGATGGTGGTAGTAGTTATTATCAAGCCTCTGAACTCTATGTTGGGCTTGGTGAAAAAAGACATCTTGCTAAAGCATCAGATTATACCAACATTCAATGGGTAGTTAGTCGCTTAAACGCAACATCACAAAGTAGTGTTGAGTATAAAGCACTATTAAAATAAATATTAAGGATAAATTATGAATAAATTATTAAGTATGGTTGCCATTATGGCACTTTCAACTATGGCGGTTAATGCTGCTGGAACAACAGCAGGTGAAACGATTAACAATACAGCAACATTAAACTTTACCGTTAGTGGTGTCGTTCAAACAGCCGTCACTTCAAATACAGATACTTTTACAGTCGATAAAAAAATTGACTTTATTCTTAGCCATGAAGATACTACAAAACATCTTGTTGTGGTGGCAGGTAAGCAAGATGCACAACGTTCTTTTAAATTAGTGAATGAATCCAATGCTATTCAAAAATTTAGTTTGGCTGTAAGTGATTTATCAGGTAAGACTTATGATGGTAAAGCAGATAGTGCAGTAATGCAAAATCTTGAAATCAGTATTGATAGTGGAACAACTTGGGCAGCAGGTCCTGTACTAACAGCTGACATAGCAGCAGATGCGTCATTGACTGTTTTGGTACGTGGTGATGTTTTGCTTGATGCCAGCGATGGTGAAGTCATGAACATACAACTTGAATCAACAGCTGTTAAAGCAGATGGAACAGCTGAGATTAGTACCACTGGAGCTGATAATAAAGGAAGTGAAGATACGGTTCTTGCTGAGGGGGCAGGTATAAGTGATTTTGATAATACAAACTTTGATGGTAAATATTCGGCATGGGCTGGATATTTAATCAATACACCAAATTTAACTTTAGCAAAAACTTCTTGTGTCTTAAGCGACCCTGTTAATGGTGTTAATGCCAATGCCAAACGTATTCCAGGTGCTACGGTACTTTATATTTTAGATATTGGAAATGATTCTAGTTCAACCGATGCAACAGGTGTAAGCATTTCAGATACACTAGTATCTACTTTAGATAGTGCAAGCATTGCAAATGTTAAGCAAGATGATGGAAAGGCTTCTTGTTCATGTACCAATGGGGTAGCTTATGCTGGGGGAACAACCGCAACAAACAGTGGAACTGCTCCTCAAATTACCATAGATGGACTAACCATTACAAAAGCCAAACACAACTGTGTCTCTTTTGAAGTAAAGATTAACTAATTTTACCGTGGGTAGCAATGCCCACGTATTACAAATAAACTATAAAAAAGATGAAAGGTAAAATAATGAAAACAAAAATTAAATATATTATAGGCACGATGTTCGTTCTTTTTTCTTCTTTTTTATATGCACTTGAAGTGGGTAGTACTATTAGTAATACAGCTTCGATTGACTACACCTACGCAAACGCTCCATTGGAAAGAAAGTCCAATAGTGTAGAAGATACCATAGAAGCCAGTGAAGCCAAAATCTCATTTGTCTATGCCACCGAGGGTGGAACACAAACAGCCGTTTTGGGAGCAAGTGCTTACATGGATGCAAATGGGGTTTGGCATGAGGGTGAAGTGGCTACTTTAGGTAATGGAGAGATATTGGGTGATGGTTCAAGTTTGAATTTAGAAGATACAGACTATTACCGACAAAAAGATGTCGCCATTGTTACGGTTATTGATGCTGACCAAAATGTAAATCGTGATGTGCGTGAAGTGATAGAGGTAAATATTACCAATCAAAGTGGTGATGTTGAAACCCTTCAACTGCAAGAGACAACGCCAAATTCAGGTACTTTTGTTGCTTATATTAAACTTACCGACCAATATGGTGTTTCCCATGATAACCAGCTCTCTACAACGCTCAATGAAAATATTGTGGTGGGCTATGATGACATAACAGATGTTAAAACCGATGCAGCGATTATTTTGGAGAAAAAAGACTTTAATGTTTGGATAGAAAAACAGGTCAATAAAACAGAAGCATCTATTGGAGAACTTTTAGAGTATAGGTTGGTCGTTCATAATGATGAAGAGTTTGCTATTACTGACTTTTTAATTACCGATTCTTTGCCTTTGGGCTTAAAATATGAAGAGGGAACAGCACATTATGGAAAAGAAAAAATTACAGCCATACGCTCTGATGATGGGAAAAAAATAAAGTTTAAACTCCCCCGTGTAGAAGCCAATTCACAAGTTGAAGTTACGTTTATTGCTTCGGTGACAGCTGGGGTACACAATGCCAAAGTTTCTAATGAAGCGTGGGTAACAAAAAGCACTGTTTTTAAATCAAATGTCGCGACAGTAACTACCAAAATCAATGAAGAGTTAATGCGTAGTAAGGGCATTATTGTGGGGCAAATTTACAATGAAACAAATAGCACTTTAGGCGTAGCAGGAGTGAGACTCTACCTTGAAAATGGAATGTATGTTGTAACAGATCAGCAAGGTAAATACCACTTTTCAGGGGTAAATGCTGGACGACATATTGTACAAGTAGATAAAGGTTTACTCCCCCAAGGTTATGCGATGGGAACGTGTAAACAAAGTACTAGAAAAGCAGGTAGAAATTTTTCTGAATTGGTCAATTTAGGAAAAGGGGCTTTAAAACGTGTCGATTTTTGTTTAAAAAGAGATAGTAAAAAAGTTGAAGTAACAAAAGAGCTAGATAAAGTAGCCTTAGCAACTGAAGTAGAGACCATGCCAGATTATGGTGTTAAGGCATTAAATAGCAATGAAAAAAGAGCCATACTTTGGCCTCCAAAAGCTTATGTTCCGTCTATGCTTAGTACACGTATTGCCATTAAGCACCCTAAATCAGAACGTGTTGAGATTTGGCTTAATGCCGAAAAAGTTTCTCAACTTAACTATGAGGGAAATGTGGCTTCTAAAAAATCTACAAATGTTATTGACCTTTACAAAGGGGTGGATTTACTTGAACGTACCAATACCCTTAAAGTGAACTATTTCTCTAGTAAAGGGGAATTGCTTGAAACATTAAAAAGAAAAGTCTATGTCTCTTCATCTCCTGTGCAAGTGGAGTATGTGAAAAAGCATTCAACAACATTGGCAGATGGAAAACATTCACCTGTGATTGCTGTTAGATTTTTAGATGATGCAGGAAAGCCTTTGCGTTCAGGTATGACAGGTACTTTTTCGGTTGAAGCACCTTATGCGTCTCAAAATCTTTTGGACCAAATACAAAATAACCCTTTAACAAGTACGGCACAAGAGAGTCGTTATACCATAGATTCAAATGGTATTGCTTACATAAAACTTCAACCTACAACCCAGTCAGGAGAAGTGACTTTACATTTTCAGCTACAAGAACGTGATGAGGTCATTAGAGCATGGCTAAAACCAGCCCTTCGTGAGTGGATTATGGTAGGATTTGCAGAGGGAACAGTAGGCTACAACACGCTTAGTGGCAATAAAGAGTCTTTAAAAGAGATAGATGCCCAAGATAAAGTGATTACAGAGGGGCGAGTCTCTTTTTTTGCCAAAGGTAGAATTAAGGGTGATTGGTTGCTCTCTATGGCGTATGACACAGGTAAAGATAGTTCCAAAAAAGAGTTTTTTGATGAGATTGACCCCAATGCTTACTATACGCTTTACAATGACAACTCTATTCAAAATCAAGAGGCATCATCGCGTAAAAAACTCTATGTAAAACTTGAAAAAGAGCAGTTTAATATTTTATTTGGTGATTATAGTACCGATTTGTCTTACACACAACTCTCTGCTTATTCACGTCGTTTTACAGGGCTTAAGTCAGAGTATCATGGTGATAACATTTCAGCTAAGGCATTTGTATCTCAGACAGAACAACTTTTTATGAAAGATGAAATTCGTGGTGATGGAACATCAGGGTATTATTATCTAAAATCTAAAAAAATAGTGCATTTTTCAGAAAAAATTACCATTGAAGTACGTGACCGTTACCGTTTACAAGATATTGTATCGACAAGAAGTTTACAGCGTTTTAGAGATTATGAGATTGATTATGCACAAGGAAGAGTCTATTTTAAAGAACCTATTTATAGTAATGATGAGAAGTTTAACCCACGTTTTATTGTGGTAGATTATGAGGTCGAAGGTGATGGGGGAACGCATTATACTTATGGTGGTAGAGTAGCAGTTAAAGGTCTAAATGATAAAGTAGAAGTAGGGGGAACCTACATTTCAGAAGATTCTGGGAAAAAGCATTCTCAACTTATGGGGACAGATACGACGCTACACATAGGAAAATCGACACGATTTAAAGCTGAATATGCTAGAAGCAAAACAACTCAAGAAACTGTTTCTACCCAAGGTGAGGCTAAATTAGCCGAGCTTGAATATGTGGAAGATGGTCTTTATGCTAGAGCTTATTATCGTGAACAAGAGAGTGCTTTTGGCTTAGGTCAGTTAAGTGCATCTTTGGCTTCTACACGTAAAGTAGGGGTAGATGTTACACAGCAGTTTGATAATCGGTTTAAACAAAAAGCGAAGCTCTACCGTGACACAAACCTTTTAGAAAAGACCAACAGTGATGTGTTGGACTTTAGAATGGAGTTTGACAATTTAACATGGTCAGCGTTTGCTGGGTATCGCTACTCAAAGTTAAGCACCGATGCACAAGAGGCACAGCAACTCCTTCTAGGGGGAGCTTACTCTCTTTTTGACCAACGCTTACGCCTTTCATTGTTAAGAGAGCAGACCATTTCTCAAAATGAAAATAAACTTTTCCCTAGCAAAACAACACTGGGTTTAGATTATGCCTTAACAGGTTCTATGGACTTCTTTTCTGCCTATGAGTGGAGTAAAGATTTAGAACAAGGTAGAGTGGGAATACGTGTAAGACCTTGGAGTGGTATGAGCGTTGAAAACACCGTCGTGTCCGAATTTAAAAACGACCAACAAAATCTCTACAATACCTTAGGAGGAATGCAAACTTTTCAAGTTAATGATAAACTTTCTGTAAATATTGGTTATGAAAAAGGGAAAGCTTTAGGTAAAACGCAAGAAGAGAATTTAACCACAAGCTTAAGTGGTAACGATTTTGATGCGTATCGCGTAGGCTTAAGTTATAATAACAAAAGTTATACGGCAACACTCAATACAGAGTTGAGAAAGTCAAAAGAAGAGGAGAAAGTTAATCTTTCAACGGCGATTTATACTCAAACTTCAAATGATTTGGCATTAGCTTTAAGTGGTTCACTCAATAAAGATGAGAACAACCAACAAAAACGTTCCGATGCCAATATGCGTTTCTCAATGGCTTATAGACCAGAGGAAGATGGCATGATGGTGTTAGAGAAGTTAGACTTTATTCGCTCTGAACTCAACGATGAAACAGGTAGTTTTCTAACTGATAAAATGGTCAATAATATTAATGTTAATCTCCAACCAACAAGAAAAAGTGAACTTGCCTTACAATATGGATTTAAATATGTGGTTGATAGCATTGATGCCTTTGAGAAAAAAGGGGTAACCCAACTTTTTGGCATTGATACCCATTATGACATTACGCCGACATGGGAACTTGGAGTGCAAGGCTCACTACTTTACGCCCAAAGTGCGAACAATATGGACTATGGTTTTGGGCTTTACTCTGGACATAACTTATTTGACAATATGGTACTTACCTTAGGATACAATTGGCAAGGTTTTGAAGACAGAGATTTCGCTTTACAAACCTACCGAATGGAAGGGGCTTACTTTAGATTTAACATGAAGTTTGACCAAGAGAGTCTGAAAGATACAGTGAGGTTGATGTCGTGGTAAGAAAGATAGTAGTTATTTTTATGCTATTGTCATCATTTGCTTTTGCTACATTAACGAATTTAGTAAAAGAGATTGTTTCTGAAACAGCTTTTGATACAGCTCCAACTCTATGGAGTAGTCCACCTGATGATGGTCGTTTATCTGTCAATATTGGATTTGATTTTCCGTTAGGAGGAAATAGTTACTCTAGACTCTATATTCAAACCAATGGAGCAATTAGTTTTGAAAATACCACTATTCCTTATACTAATAGGACTCAATTCTATAGAAATAATTATCTATATCCTTATTGGGATGATATGAATCCAAGTAGAGGAGGTTCTGTCCGATATGGATTACTTGATGTTGGATTGAGTAGTGAACGTTTTGTAGTCTCTTGGTTGGGAACGCCACAATATCCAAATAATGGTAGTTATACTTTTCAAATAGTATTGTATCCAAATGGTTCTATTCGGTTTCGATATGATAGCGGTAGTAGTACAAATGGAGCTTCTGCAACGGTAGGAATTGATATTACTTCTAGCAATTATGATGCTCACTCTTATAATAGCCGTACAACATTTGATGCTTCAAAGGATATTTTATATACCATGCCTTCTGCCAAAATGAGTTTGGCGAAAAACTCATGTGTTATTGCTGACTTAATTAATGGTACGAGTACTGCAAAAAGAATTCCAGGTTCTACCATTCGTTTTTCAGTAGAAGTGAAAAATGAAGGTGCTTTAGGTGCTGATAATATCATCGTAACAGATACCTTAAATAGCACTTTTGATGCAACAAGCATTGAAAACCTACAAATCCAAGATGGTGTTTGTGATTGTCTTGGTGTAGCAAGTGCGAGTAACAATGGAGCAAATGGAACAGCCAATGGGGTAAACCCTGTTAAGTTAGACTTTGGCACAGTAGGAGCAGGAAGTGTGGCGACTCCTACGGTTAAGTGTGGGTATTTTGAGGTGAAGGTGTTGTGAGAGTAATAATTATGATGCTCTTGTTCAGTTTGGAGCTTTTTTCACAAACCATTACTGATAATCTTGAATATCAAAAAATATCAGGAGTGGGTTATGCTTGGAGACATATTAGTTTTAGTAATACCTATAGTGATGCTATTGTCGTTTGTTCTAATGTACTGCCTAGCCAATCTTCAAATGAAGCTGTGGTTAGGCTCAATAATATTAGTGCGACAGGGGTTGATATTAAAATTCAACGCCCAAATGATGTAGATGCTGGATATACAACTGATGTCTATTGTATCATTTCTGATGAGGGAAGTTATACTGTTCCTGTCAAATATGAGGCACATAAGGTTGTT
>Ga0256840_1002365_pt1 | contig 16709 bp, 8 predicted proteins | sample 355202metaG_FD_185969 | JGI IMG/M metagenome (GOLD analysis project Ga0256840, IMG submission 185969) | Hydrothermal vent microbial communities from Mid Atlantic Ridge, Atlantic Ocean - 355-202 | ecosystem: Environmental > Aquatic > Marine > Hydrothermal vents | place: Atlantic Ocean: Mid... | reverse complement strand
TACGAGGACGTAACTTTAAATCAATTTATAGGGATATGTCAATCCCCGTCATTCTATTATCTAGTCTACAAACCTTATTTGTAGCTATAAAGCAACGTATTTAAAGCTAAGCAATACTATACTATTGTGAAAATATAATACTGTCAGTTTACCCCCCCATACTCCTAATGATAAAAACAATATCCACCAAACATATACCCATCACAAGCAGCACATCTTAAAAAAGTTCATAACAGAGTTTAAAAGCCAATCTATTTCTATAAAACAAGGTAAACTTCTTCCTGACCACTGACCACCTACGAGTCTCCGCTAAGCTAGGAAAAATAGGCTGCATCACCTTAGTTATATTACACCATCAGCCACGCCTACCTAGCCGAGGCTCACGACCACTAAGTTAAGGCAACTATTTAGCTTGTAAGTAGACAATGGTAATGTAGGAGAGTCCGCCCTCGGCACACCGCTTCGCTGCTCCTCAATAATAGCTCCTGCATTATTCTACCTACGGGCTTAATCTACATGGATGTAGTGAATGCAGATATTGCAGGAGCAAATATCTGTCCATGCCCTAGTCGGTGCGAAGATAGTTAAAAGCTTTAGAGAAAAGAGCATTATTTTAATCGCGCCGAGGGCGGACGCTCCTACAAAACATTGCACGAAAGATGCTGAATAGTTACAAGTTAAACTAACTTAAGTGTATCCGTTCATCTCCCTCTTTTCCAATGAAGGGGGTTGAACGGTTATAATTAAGTTATTTGAGACGCAGGATTTAGTTGGTTATTTTTAAAATAGTGGAAGCTCATGGGAAACCAGAAACATCTTTCAAATTCACCTTATAAATAGATATTCATTGCTTTTTAGCAACAAAAAAAAATTTAATACTCGGCATTGTTCATACCTCACCCAAAATAGTTTACACTTTTCCATGTCATGCCAGCACGAAATTGAAAGCGGGTCTTTAGCCCCGCATGATGCAAAGCTGAGCTATGAAGTTAAAGCAAGGCATATCTTCAAAAGTAGGATGAGCAGTTTTTTTGCCCACTATCAATGCCGTAAACACGGTGGGCAGAAAAGATTGCCCACCCTACAGTTTATAAACCACTCCACCTTATATTTGTAGCATGAATTTCCACGCTGGAGAGACTGGGAACGAAAAAACACCAATACAATTATTATTTTCTATATTTTTTGGACAAAAAAAATGCTGCAAAAGCAGCATTTTTTAAAAGCTTTAATGAAAAAACCTATTAACTAGATATCCCCATCAAATACTTCTCCACACCTGTTGCATTTTCTATAGATTGTCGCTTCATATATTTTTCAACACCACTCAACTCAACCTCAACTTTCACTTCGTCAACAACTGGCGCCTCTGGTTTTGCCTTTAAGTACTTTTCAACACCTGTCTCAGAATCCACTTCTTCAGTAACAAGTTGCTCTACTACATCATCACTTTCATCAATAACGGGAGTATGTGCTATTAAGTATTTTTCCACCCCAGATACCGCATTTTCTCTAGCAACAATTGCCTGACCCTCTAAATAGTTCTCAACACCTGTAGGCTCACAAACCTCTTTAACCAGTGTCTCACGACTCTGCAAATATTGCTCCACACTCGACTGCCTAGATTCTTTTTCTAATTCAGCTTTATCTTGCAAATACTGCTCAACACTGGTTTGACCTGTTTCTTGCCCGGCAGGTATAAACTCACCTTCCAAGCATCTTTCAACAACCTCGGCAGCAGTATTCATAACTAATCTAACTTTAGCCATATACCTAGCCACGCCACTCATTTCAGGCTTATACATATCAGCAACAGACTTTCTGGCAACATATTTAGCAACACTAGAGATTTTAGGTGCTGATTCTCGAGCAACCGCTTGATTTCTTAGATATTGCTCAACACCTGTAACCACTACAGCTGCTTTAGGAAAAAGAGACTGGCTCTTTAGATACTTTTCCACACCGCTGACTACAGGCTTCTTACTTTCTTCTACCAGCCTATTAGCCAAATATCTAGTAACACCTGTAATAACAGGTTTACTTTCAGAAAGCTTAGCCTGTGCTTTTAAGTATTTATCAACCGCACTCAAATCGTCCACATTCTCGTCATCAAATTCAACCAAACTAGCCGCCAACCGCGCTTCTCTTTCTGCTATTTCTGCAGCCTCTTGCTCAGCTAACGCTTTATTTTTAGCAATAATAGCCTGCTCCTCTCTATACCTTTCAACAATAACAGCTGCAGCTTTCTTTTTGGCAACAAGTTCTTGTTCTAACCGGTATTTTTCTACACCCGTTGCATCAGAACGAACTCTAGACGCAGATATTTTCTTAGCGACATACTTCTCAACAGATGTTAATGATTTAGTTGCACCTTTGTTCTTGGCAACATATTGATCAACACTGCTTACCGCTACTTTTTCTACTGGTACTTTCTTGCGTAAATACTTATCCACCCCGCTTGGTTTTTGTATATCTTTCGCTTCAAGCAGTTGGCTCGCCACATACTTATCTACACTACTAACAAATACTTCTGGCCGGTTTCTTACATATTTAGTTACGCCCGTAGCACCTGTCGATTCATTTGCTTCTAGATACTTTTCCACACCTGATTTTTTAGGCCTAGCATCTAAATATTTTTCCACACCTGAGAGACCCTTATAAACAGGGGCAACAACCTCTTGACGTCCCAAATATTTTTCTACACCCGTGGTAACAGGCATACTATTCACATATTTAGAAACCCCCGTTAAACCATTAGATTCATCTGAAGATACTTCTGGTTGTTTCTGAATCACTTTAGATTCAGAGCGCTTAGAGAAGAACGGCAACGCCGCTAATAAACCATTCATCAAATTATTCCTCACTATTTATTATTTTGGAATCAGATTGATTCTTGTAAATAACACTGTACATACAATACCATTTACAAGAAACAGTCAGCCCAAGAAACTCTTAAATTAGCACAGAATATCAACTAAGATACCCCGTGCTAAATAGAGACTTAATTAAAGAACGCTATTAACGACCTTCACTACATTCTCAACAGTAAAGCCAAAGTGCTTCATAACTTCACCGCCAGGTGCAGATTCGCCGAATGTGTCAATACCAACGACAGCACCTTCTAAACCTACATATTTACGCCAGTAATCACTCACGCCTGCTTCAACCGCAATACGGACAACACCTGGTGTTAATACGCTATCTTTGTAAGCTTGATCTTGACGATCAAAAACACTCGTTGATGGCATTGAGACTACACGTACCGGTGTTCCTGCTGCTTGCAGTTCTTTTTGTGCATTTAGCGCTAGATTGACTTCTGACCCTGCTGCAATGATAACCGCTTTCGCTTCGCCATCTGCTTCTGAGATAACATACGCACCATTACGGATGGCTGCAATTTGATCATCTGTACGTGCGATAAACGGAAGCCCTTGACGGCTTAATACCAAGCTTGTTGGCCCGTCTGTTCTGCCTACACCCATAACCCATGAAACGGCTGTTTCTGTGCTATCTGCTGGGCGCCATACGTCCATATTGGGGATTAATCGCATCGCTGCTGTATTTTCAATCGGTTGGTGAGTCGGTCCATCTTCACCTTGCCCAATACTATCATGGGTAAGCACTGCTACTGTACGGATGCCCATTAGAGCGGCCATACGGAAGGCACTTTTTGCATAGTCAGAGAACATGTGGAAGGTGCCACCGAAGGGGATTAACCCACCGTGTAGTGCCATGCCATTCATGATTGCGTACATGCCAAATTCACGTACACCGTATGAAATGTAGTTACCCATTTCTTTTCCGCTGACGTGTTTGAAGTCTGCACAACTTGTTAGGTTTGAGCCTGTTAAGTCTGCTGACCCTCCCAAAAATTCAGGTAGTGTAGGTGCTAGCGCTGCTATACATTTTTGTGATGCTTGACGACTTGCTAGGCTTTCACCCGCTGCATTGGTGTCTGCGATCAGTTTTGCTGCGGCTGCATCCCAATCTGCTGGTAGTTCTTTTGCCATACGACGTTTGAATTCAGCGGCTTCTGCTGGGTATTCTTTTTCGTAGGCTGCAAATTTGTCATTCCACGCTGATTCTGCTGTTGCGCCTTTTGCTTTGGCATCCCAACCTTCATATACGTCTGCTGGAATTTCAAAAGGGGCTGAGTCCCATCCTAGTTCTTTACGTGTTAGTGCTACTTCTTCGTCACCTAGTGCTGCGCCGTGACAGTCATGGCTACCACTTTTATTGGGTGAGCCAAAGCCAATGATTGTTTTACAACAGATCATTGAGGGTCTGTCTTTTTCTTTTTTCGCTAATACAATCGCTGCGCTTATAGCTTCTGGATCGTGTCCATCGACTGAGATAACGTGCCAACCGTAGGATTCAAAACGTCTCACTGTGTCGTCTGTGTACCAGCCGTCTATGTGTCCGTCAATTGAGATGTTGTTGTCATCCCAGAATGCGATTAGGTTTCCTAAACCCCATGTGCCTGCTAGTGAGCATGCTTCATGTGAGATGCCTTCCATTAAACAACCGTCACCTAAAAACACATAAGTGTTGTGGTCTACGATTTTATGGCCGGGTTTGTTGAACTGGTCTGCCATTAATTTTTCTGCCATTGCAAAACCAACTGCGTTGGTAATACCTTGACCTAATGGACCTGTTGTTGTTTCGATACCCGGTGCAAAACCATATTCTGGATGCCCTGCACATTTTGAGTGCAATTGACGGAAAGATGCTAACTGCTCCATTGGTAGGTCGTAACCTGTCAAATGCAATAGTGAGTAGATCAGCATTGATCCATGACCGTTTGATAAGATGAAACGATCGCGATCCGCCCATTCTGGGCTGGTCGGATTGTGTTTCATGTGGTCGTTCCACAGTACTTCAGCTATGTCAGCCATTCCCATGGGTGCACCTGGATGACCTGATTTTGCTTTTTGTACTGCATCCATGGCTAATGCACGGATTGCGTTTGCTAAATGACGACGTGAAGACATGTAGTGCCTCTCCTAAAATATGATTACTGAATTCGTGTAGGCCAATAATCTTGCCTTACTATACCCGCTTCGGGGGCTTATGGGCTATTTTTGATTATTGCCTTTTTAAAAGTTTAAACGAGTGGCTTGCACCACTCGTTTTCCTTTTCTATTCCATGTTGGCGTGCCGCTGCCTCATGTCTTCTTCTGCGATACCTTTTTCCCAGATAAGATGTGAGACGACAGATTCAAGGAAGCATAAGGTAGACAGTTCAAAAACCGTCCCCATTGGCATGCCCTTCACTGTTGAGTACGAATTATCGCTTCCGATTTGAAATACGCCATCTGCCATATCGCCTATGGTAGATGAGGATTTTGAACAAATCAGCACGATTTTTGCTCCGACACTTTTCGCTTTGTTGGTAAAAGCGATTAATTGCTCTGTTTCACCTGATCCTGAGATGATGATTAATAAATCACCTTCTCTGATACTCGGTGTGACAATTTCACCTACCATACTGACATCGTAACCACTGTGCATTAATCGCATGCCCAGAAAGTTGCCGACTAGCTTTGAGCGCCCAGCACCTGAGATAAAAATTCTCTTGGCACTGTCAAACATCCCTGTTAATTTTTCTGCGTATGTAACATCAGTCGCATCAAGAATGTCTGAAATCTTATTGACGACTAATTTTTGATTTTCTTGCTGCCACATAATTATATATACCTTATGCTGCTTCTACTAATTCACGGATTTCACGTGCTGATTCAGCAGGTGATGGTGCGCCGTAAATAGCTGCGCCAACAACGATGATGTTTGCGCCTGCACGTACCACGTCTTGTACTGTTGATTGGTTAATACCACCCGCAATTGAGATACGTACATCTAAACCTAAGCCAATGATTGTTGATAGATCATCAAAAGGTGTGTCGCCTGCTGCTTGTGCATCAAGACCTGTGTGAATACCAACGATTTGTGCGCCGGCTGCTACTGTTTCAATTGAACAAGCTGCTTTGTCTGCTACGTTGATTAAATCAATTTGAGCTTCTGCACCGTGTGCTTTAGCTGCTCTGATAACGCCTTGGCATGTTGCTAGCCCAGATACGCCTAATACTGTACAGATGTCTGCGCCTGCTGCGTAGAAAGGTGTTGCTTCATATTCGCCAGCATCCATTGTTTTTAAATCAACTAAAAGTAATTTGTCTGGGAAACGTGCTCTTAGTTCTGTCACTAAGGCAACGCCGTTGTGTTTAATGCAAGGTGTACCGATTTCAAAGATGTCAACATATGGCGCTACTTCTTCTGCTAGTGCTACTGTTGCGTCGAAATCTAGTGAGTCTAATGCCATTTGAATTAATGGTGTTGCCATGTTACGTACTCCAATTATTTTTATTACGAATTTGTTACGTATTTCCCAAGCACTAGTATAAAAGTACTTGTTACGAGGACGTAACTTTAAATCAATTTATAGGGATATGTCAATCCCCGTCATTCTATTATCTAGTCTACAAACCTTATTTGTAGCTATAAAGCAACGTATTTAAAGCTAAGCAATACTGTTCTATTGTGAAAATATAATACTGTCAGTTTCCCCCCCATACTCCTAATGATAAAAACAATATCCACCAAACATATACCCATCACAAGCAGCACAACTTAAAAAAACCTTCATAACAGGTTTAAAGGCCGATCTATTGATATAAAACAAGGTAAGCTTCTTTCTGACCACCCATGAGTCTCCGCTAAACTAGGAAAAAGAGGGTGCATCACCTTAGTTATATTACGCCATCAGCCAAGCCTAGCTAGCCGAGGCTCACGACCACTAAGTTAAAGTAACTATTCAGCTTGTGAGTAGACAATGGTAATGTAGGAGAGTCCGCCCTCGGCACACCGCTTCGCTGCTCCTCGATAATAGCTCCTGCATTATTCTACCTACGGGCTTCCTGCCCTAGTGCATTGATCTACCTACGTGCATAACCTACATGGGTGTAGTGAATGCAGATATTGCAGGAGCAAATATCTGTCCATGCACTAGTCGGTGCGAAGATAGTTGAAAGTTTTAGAGAAAAGAGCATTATTTTAATCGCGCCGAGGGCGGACGCTCCTACAAAACATTGCACGAAAGATGCTGAATAGTTACAAGTTAAACTAATTAAGTGTATCCGTTCACCTCCCCCTATGAAAAAGGGGGATTGAGGGGGATTTGTCTAATAAAACCTCCCCTAACCCCTCTTTTCCAAAGAAGGGGGCTGAACGGTTATAATTAAGTTATTTGAGGTACAGGGTTTAGTTGGTTATTTTTAAAATAGCGGAAGCTCATGGGAAACCAGAAACATCTTTTAAATCCACCTTATAAATTAGATATTCATTGCTTTTTAGCAACAAAAAAAACATTTAATACTCGGCATTGTTCATACTTTACCTAAAATAGCTTACACTTTTCCATTCCATGCCAGCACGAAATTGGAAGCGGGTCTTTAACCCACTATCAATGCCGTAAACACGGTGGGCAGAAAAGATTGCCCACCCTACAGTTTATAAACCACTCCACCTTATATTTGTAGCATGAATTTCCACGCTGGAGAGACTGGGAACGAAAAAACACCAATACAATTATTATTTTCTATATTTTTTGGACAAAAAAAATGCTGCAAAAGCAGCATTTTTTAAAAGCTTTAATGAAAAAACCTATTAACTAGATATCCCCATCAAATACTTCTCCACACCTGTTGCATTTTCTATAGATTGTCGCTTCATATATTTTTCAACACCACTCAACTCAACCTCAACTTTCACTTCGTCAACAACTGGCGCCTCTGGTTTTGCCTTTAAGTACTTTTCAACACCTGTCTCAGAATCCACTTCTTCAGTAACAAGTTGCTCTACTACATCATCACTTTCATCAATAACGGGAGTATGTGCTATTAAGTATTTTTCCACCCCAGATACCGCATTTTCTCTAGCAACAATTGCCTGACCCTCTAAATAGTTCTCAACACCTGTAGGCTCACAAACCTCTTTAACCAGTGTCTCACGACTCTGCAAATATTGCTCCACACTCGACTGCCTAGATTCTTTTTCTAATTCAGCTTTATCTTGCAAATACTGCTCAACACTGGTTTGACCTGTTTCTTGCCCGGCAGGTATAAACTCACCTTCCAAGCATCTTTCAACAACCTCGGCAGCAGTATTCATAACTAATCTAACTTTAGCCATATACCTAGCCACGCCACTCATTTCAGGCTTATACATATCAGCAACAGACTTTCTGGCAACATATTTAGCAACACTAGAGATTTTAGGTGCTGATTCTCGAGCAACCGCTTGATTTCTTAGATATTGCTCAACACCTGTAACCACTACAGCTGCTTTAGGAAAAAGAGACTGGCTCTTTAGATACTTTTCCACACCGCTGACTACAGGCTTCTTACTTTCTTCTACCAGCCTATTAGCCAAATATCTAGTAACACCTGTAATAACAGGTTTACTTTCAGAAAGCTTAGCCTGTGCTTTTAAGTATTTATCAACCGCACTCAAATCGTCCACATTCTCGTCATCAAATTCAACCAAACTAGCCGCCAACCGCGCTTCTCTTTCTGCTATTTCTGCAGCCTCTTGCTCAGCTAACGCTTTATTTTTAGCAATAATAGCCTGCTCCTCTCTATACCTTTCAACAATAACAGCTGCAGCTTTCTTTTTGGCAACAAGTTCTTGTTCTAACCGGTATTTTTCTACACCCGTTGCATCAGAACGAACTCTAGACGCAGATATTTTCTTAGCGACATACTTCTCAACAGATGTTAATGATTTAGTTGCACCTTTGTTCTTGGCAACATATTGATCAACACTGCTTACCGCTACTTTTTCTACTGGTACTTTCTTGCGTAAATACTTATCCACCCCGCTTGGTTTTTGTATATCTTTCGCTTCAAGCAGTTGGCTCGCCACATACTTATCTACACTACTAACAAATACTTCTGGCCGGTTTCTTACATATTTAGTTACGCCCGTAGCACCTGTCGATTCATTTGCTTCTAGATACTTTTCCACACCTGATTTTTTAGGCCTAGCATCTAAATATTTTTCCACACCTGAGAGACCCTTATAAACAGGGGCAACAACCTCTTGACGTCCCAAATATTTTTCTACACCCGTGGTAACAGGCATACTATTCACATATTTAGAAACCCCCGTTAAACCATTAGATTCATCTGAAGATACTTCTGGTTGTTTCTGAATCACTTTAGATTCAGAGCGCTTAGAGAAGAACGGCAACGCCGCTAATAAACCATTCATCAAATTATTCCTCACTATTTATTATTTTGGAATCAGATTGATTCTTGTAAATAACACTGTACATACAATACCATTTACAAGAAACAGTCAGCCCAAGAAACTCTTAAATTAGCACAGAATATCAACTAAGATACCCCGTGCTAAATAGAGACTTAATTAAAGAACGCTATTAACGACCTTCACTACATTCTCAACAGTAAAGCCAAAGTGCTTCATAACTTCACCGCCAGGTGCAGATTCGCCGAATGTGTCAATACCAACGACAGCACCTTCTAAACCTACATATTTACGCCAGTAATCACTCACGCCTGCTTCAACCGCAATACGGACAACACCTGGTGTTAATACGCTATCTTTGTAAGCTTGATCTTGACGATCAAAAACACTCGTTGATGGCATTGAGACTACACGTACCGGTGTTCCTGCTGCTTGCAGTTCTTTTTGTGCATTTAGCGCTAGATTGACTTCTGACCCTGCTGCAATGATAACCGCTTTCGCTTCGCCATCTGCTTCTGAGATAACATACGCACCATTACGGATGGCTGCAATTTGATCATCTGTACGTGCGATAAACGGAAGCCCTTGACGGCTTAATACCAAGCTTGTTGGCCCGTCTGTTCTGCCTACACCCATAACCCATGAAACGGCTGTTTCTGTGCTATCTGCTGGGCGCCATACGTCCATATTGGGGATTAATCGCATCGCTGCTGTATTTTCAATCGGTTGGTGAGTCGGTCCATCTTCACCTTGCCCAATACTATCATGGGTAAGCACTGCTACTGTACGGATGCCCATTAGAGCGGCCATACGGAAGGCACTTTTTGCATAGTCAGAGAACATGTGGAAGGTGCCACCGAAGGGGATTAACCCACCGTGTAGTGCCATGCCATTCATGATTGCGTACATGCCAAATTCACGTACACCGTATGAAATGTAGTTACCCATTTCTTTTCCGCTGACGTGTTTGAAGTCTGCACAACTTGTTAGGTTTGAGCCTGTTAAGTCTGCTGACCCTCCCAAAAATTCAGGTAGTGTAGGTGCTAGCGCTGCTATACATTTTTGTGATGCTTGACGACTTGCTAGGCTTTCACCCGCTGCATTGGTGTCTGCGATCAGTTTTGCTGCGGCTGCATCCCAATCTGCTGGTAGTTCTTTTGCCATACGACGTTTGAATTCAGCGGCTTCTGCTGGGTATTCTTTTTCGTAGGCTGCAAATTTGTCATTCCACGCTGATTCTGCTGTTGCGCCTTTTGCTTTGGCATCCCAACCTTCATATACGTCTGCTGGAATTTCAAAAGGGGCTGAGTCCCATCCTAGTTCTTTACGTGTTAGTGCTACTTCTTCGTCACCTAGTGCTGCGCCGTGACAGTCATGGCTACCACTTTTATTGGGTGAGCCAAAGCCAATGATTGTTTTACAACAGATCATTGAGGGTCTGTCTTTTTCTTTTTTCGCTAATACAATCGCTGCGCTTATAGCTTCTGGATCGTGTCCATCGACTGAGATAACGTGCCAACCGTAGGATTCAAAACGTCTCACTGTGTCGTCTGTGTACCAGCCGTCTATGTGTCCGTCAATTGAGATGTTGTTGTCATCCCAGAATGCGATTAGGTTTCCTAAACCCCATGTGCCTGCTAGTGAGCATGCTTCATGTGAGATGCCTTCCATTAAACAACCGTCACCTAAAAACACATAAGTGTTGTGGTCTACGATTTTATGGCCGGGTTTGTTGAACTGGTCTGCCATTAATTTTTCTGCCATTGCAAAACCAACTGCGTTGGTAATACCTTGACCTAATGGACCTGTTGTTGTTTCGATACCCGGTGCAAAACCATATTCTGGATGCCCTGCACATTTTGAGTGCAATTGACGGAAAGATGCTAACTGCTCCATTGGTAGGTCGTAACCTGTCAAATGCAATAGTGAGTAGATCAGCATTGATCCATGACCGTTTGATAAGATGAAACGATCGCGATCCGCCCATTCTGGGCTGGTCGGATTGTGTTTCATGTGGTCGTTCCACAGTACTTCAGCTATGTCAGCCATTCCCATGGGTGCACCTGGATGACCTGATTTTGCTTTTTGTACTGCATCCATGGCTAATGCACGGATTGCGTTTGCTAAATGACGACGTGAAGACATGTAGTGCCTCTCCTAAAATATGATTACTGAATTCGTGTAGGCCAATAATCTTGCCTTACTATACCCGCTTCGGGGGCTTATGGGCTATTTTTGATTATTGCCTTTTTAAAAGTTTAAACGAGTGGCTTGCACCACTCGTTTTCCTTTTCTATTCCATGTTGGCGTGCCGCTGCCTCATGTCTTCTTCTGCGATACCTTTTTCCCAGATAAGATGTGAGACGACAGATTCAAGGAAGCATAAGGTAGACAGTTCAAAAACCGTCCCCATTGGCATGCCCTTCACTGTTGAGTACGAATTATCGCTTCCGATTTGAAATACGCCATCTGCCATATCGCCTATGGTAGATGAGGATTTTGAACAAATCAGCACGATTTTTGCTCCGACACTTTTCGCTTTGTTGGTAAAAGCGATTAATTGCTCTGTTTCACCTGATCCTGAGATGATGATTAATAAATCACCTTCTCTGATACTCGGTGTGACAATTTCACCTACCATACTGACATCGTAACCACTGTGCATTAATCGCATGCCCAGAAAGTTGCCGACTAGCTTTGAGCGCCCAGCACCTGAGATAAAAATTCTCTTGGCACTGTCAAACATCCCTGTTAATTTTTCTGCGTATGTAACATCAGTCGCATCAAGAATGTCTGAAATCTTATTGACGACTAATTTTTGATTTTCTTGCTGCCACATAATTATATATACCTTATGCTGCTTCTACTAATTCACGGATTTCACGTGCTGATTCAGCAGGTGATGGTGCGCCGTAAATAGCTGCGCCAACAACGATGATGTTTGCGCCTGCACGTACCACGTCTTGTACTGTTGATTGGTTAATACCACCCGCAATTGAGATACGTACATCTAAACCTAAGCCAATGATTGTTGATAGATCATCAAAAGGTGTGTCGCCTGCTGCTTGTGCATCAAGACCTGTGTGAATACCAACGATTTGTGCGCCGGCTGCTACTGTTTCAATTGAACAAGCTGCTTTGTCTGCTACGTTGATTAAATCAATTTGAGCTTCTGCACCGTGTGCTTTAGCTGCTCTGATAACGCCTTGGCATGTTGCTAGCCCAGATACGCCTAATACTGTACAGATGTCTGCGCCTGCTGCGTAGAAAGGTGTTGCTTCATATTCGCCAGCATCCATTGTTTTTAAATCAACTAAAAGTAATTTGTCTGGGAAACGTGCTCTTAGTTCTGTCACTAAGGCAACGCCGTTGTGTTTAATGCAAGGTGTACCGATTTCAAAGATGTCAACATATGGCGCTACTTCTTCTGCTAGTGCTACTGTTGCGTCGAAATCTAGTGAGTCTAATGCCATTTGAATTAATGGTGTTGCCATGTTATGTACTCCGATTGTTTATAATTTTTGTTGAAAAACTTTTTTCAACCCGCACTCTAAAGCAGAATATGCTTGCATGTCAATTTCCCCTGAAGAAACACTCGCCTAAAACCATCCTTTTTAAACCTTAAAACTCACATAAAATACTTTTATTTCAATACCTTAATAAAAAACAAGCGCCACACAAGCACAGTTACAAAAAAACTCCTTAGCCAAAACCCCAGACCCTGCCAACCAAGACATATAAACAACACATCTTTGTTTTTTACCAACAATATAGACAACTTCAAGCCTTTTATGTCATTCTGTTAATTTAATTTACTCACCATGACATTTTAAATGCAACTATTTAACAATATCCATGCGCTTATCATTGATATGGATGGCGTCCTTTGGGAAGGCACCAAAGCACTACCCGGCTTAACAGCTTTTTTTGAATTACTCAGGCAAAAAAAGCTCCCCTTTGTACTTGCCACAAATAACGCCAGCCTAACCCAACAGCAATACATTAATAAGCTTGATGCGATGGGAGTCACCGTTTCGGCGGAAGAGATCCTTACCTCCAGCATGGCAACGGCCCATTATTTAGCACAACAAGTAAACCCTCATCATTCTACCGCGCTTGTTATTGGTGAAGAAGGCCTACGCCAACCTCTTATGAACAAAGGCTTTACAATAATTGACACTCCCTTCAGTAAACATAGCGCAACCGCTGATTTTGTTATCTGTGGCTTAGATAGAAAGCTTAGTTGGGACAAACTAGCAGAAGCCTCTTTACATATTAGTGCTGGTGCAAAATTTATTGCAAGCAATGCTGATACCACCCTACCTACTGAAAGAGGCCCTGTTTTAGGAAATGGCGCTATTCTCGCCGCCCTTCAAGCAGCAACAAAAATATCACCCACCATTATCGGTAAGCCTGAAGCAATTATGTACCAACAAGCCATCGACATACTAGGTATTTCTGCCGAGCAAACCATAGCCATTGGAGACCGATTAAACACAGATATTCTAGGTGCTGTTAATACAGGGATTCGTAGCATTATGGTTTTAACAGGCATATCTACCGAAAGTGATTTATTAGATATTGATTACCAGCCCACCTGGATTTTACCTGACCTAGCTGCTGTCACTGATGCACTACGCGTAGCTAACGATTAATCACCTTAACAATGCGAGACGGGGTCTGTAACCTCGTTTCAAACATTTCAACTAACTCAATACCATTGGAAAAATGTAACTATTCAGCTTGTGAGTAGACAATGATAATGTAGGAGCGTCCGCCCTCGGCGCGAAGGTAATTGAAAGTTTTAGAGAAAAGAGCATTATTATATTCGCGCCGAGGGCGGACGCTCCTACAAAACATTGCACAAAGTGAGACGGGGTTTGTAACCCCGTTTCAAACGTTTAAACTAACTCAATACCATTGAAAAAATAGCAGCAATAAGGATATATTTTTTGCCAACCCGAAAAAAAGTATTATTGCAACACAGCTTTAAACATTTTGTACGGGGTAAATACCCCGTCCAGCCATAGATGAGTGGTAGTTATTGCGGGTTGTCCAAATAGTCGCTAACGATTAATCACTCACCTTAATCTACTTAAATTTAAACTTTCTATGGAGCTTCGAAAATGAAAAAATTTATAAATAATCTTGATACTTTATTAGATGAAAGCCTCAAAGGCTTTGCCAAAGCTCATGCAGATATAGTCCAGCTTCATACCCAGCCTACCGTTATTACCCGTAACACAGCCACCCCAGCGAATAAAGTCGCCCTGATCTCTGGCGGCGGTTCAGGCCATGAACCCTTGCACACAGGTTTTGTAGGTAAAGGCATGCTTGATGCTGCATGCCCTGGACAAATCTTTACCTCGCCCACACCTGACCAAATGATGGCTGCAGTCGAGTTAACTGAAAATAACGGTGGTGTATTATTTATCGTTAAAAATTATGCAGGGGATGTGATGAATTTTGAAATTGCCAGCGAAATGATTGACTACCCTTTTGAAACGGTCTTAGTCGATGATGACGTATCCTTACCCAAGAATCACAGCACAGGGCGACGTGGAGTTGCAGGAACTTTAATTGTAGAAAAAATAATTGGAGCCGCTGCTGAAAAAGGAATGAGCCTAGCAGAATGCAAAGCCTTGGGAGATAGAGTTAACCAAATGACTGCCAGCATGGGCGTAGCGTTAAACTGTTGTACCGTCCCAGCTTTAGGAAAACCTACTTTTTCATTAGCTGATGATGAAATTGAAATGGGGGTAGGAATTCATGGTGAACGGGGTCACGACACCCTCAAATTAACCAGTGCAACAGAGATTGTTGAACAAATTTCTCAAGCCATTAATGATGATTTAAAACCACAAAAAGGTCAAAAAGCCTTGCTACATATTAACGGACTAGGTGCCACCCCCTTAATGGAATTACATTTAATTTACAATTTAGCGGCACAATATTGGGAAAATAAAGGCATCGAAATTTGCCGATCACTGGTTGGAAACTACACCACATCCCTTGATATGACAGGGTGCTCAGTGACACTCACACTACTTGACCAACAAATGATTGAGTTATGGGACGCACCTGTTAATACAGCTAGCTTACGTAAAGGCTGTTAATTTGTAACTATTCAGTATCTTTAGTGCACTGTTTTGTAGGAGCGTCCGCCCTCGGCGCGATTAAAACGATGCTCTTTTCTCTAAAACTTACGTAACCATTCAGCATTAAGCGAGAAGGATTTGTAACCCCGCTTTGAACACTTTGTACGAGGTAAACACCCCGTCCAGCCATTAGAAAATATTTTGTATGGTAAGGCGGCTGAACTGGCAATTCAAGAGAGGTTTGCCTCTGAAAAAGAAACAGAAGATTTACTGAATACTATCTAAAATCTTATTTTGACATTAAAAGCAATCTGTATACACTGTAAGACAATATCTTATATTTTAATTATGAGGCTATAAATAGTATGTCTACTGTACCTTTTACATTTCGTATTGAAACAGAATTGAAAAAAAGCTTAGATCTTGAAGCTCAAGCAGAGGATCGCTCTTCTTCTTATTTAGCATCTCAAGCTATTAAAATGCTGTTAGAACTAAAAGAAGAGAAAAAAAAGGCCATAGAAAGAGCTGTTTTAGAAGCAGACAAAGGAAGTTTTGTTTCACAAGAAGCCGTTCATAAATGGATGAACTCATGGGACACAGAAAATGAATTGCCTAAACCTAAAGCAGATATTTTTTTAAAATCCTAATCTATGAAAATCATTTACTTAGAAACTAGTCTTGATGATATTGAGTGGATGAGGTTTTATTATCGTAATATTTTTCCAAGTGGGAAAAAAGAAGCAATAAAGCATATTAAAACAGCTGAACAACTTATTAGTAATCACCCTGATATTGGACAGATTTATGATAATAAAAAAAATATTAAAGAACTTGTTATTAACAAAACTCCTTTTACTTTTATATACCGTATCAATAGTGAAAATATAGAAATTCTAAGACTATGGGATCAACGAGGAAACCGTAGTCATTTAAGGGTTTAATTGTCAGTTATCCAAATTTTTAGACATTTTTTAAAGGTCTTAATGCGAGACAGGGTTTGTAACCCCGTTTCAAACTTTTCAACTAACTCAATACCATTGAAAAATAGCAGCAAGAAGGATATATTTTTTATCAACCCGAAAAGCAAGTATTATTGCAATACCGCTTTGAACAATTTGTACGGGGTAAACACCCCGCCCTACCATGGGGAACGATCATTTTACTCAAGATGCTGAATAGCGAATTAGGCTGATTAAGTATTGTAGCCTTGATGAAACGAAGTGGAATCAAGGTTTTCATAAACATTGGAACATACACAAAACCACTTAAGCATATTGAAAGTGAGGCTTTAACCTCGCCCCATCCAATGCTAGACTAAAACCCCACTTCCATGCTCCAAAACTAGGC
>Ga0256840_1002363_pt1 | contig 16716 bp, 12 predicted proteins | sample 355202metaG_FD_185969 | JGI IMG/M metagenome (GOLD analysis project Ga0256840, IMG submission 185969) | Hydrothermal vent microbial communities from Mid Atlantic Ridge, Atlantic Ocean - 355-202 | ecosystem: Environmental > Aquatic > Marine > Hydrothermal vents | place: Atlantic Ocean: Mid... | reverse complement strand
GTCCGCCGGACCGCGGAGGAATCCGATCCCGCTTACCGGGCCGGTTGCCTGGTCGATTCCTGGGAGGTGCCGGTGGTCGAGCTGCTCTGCCGGATGTAGCGGTTGTGTTTCGGTCCGCATATTCGGGAGGATGTGGTGATGCTAGTTATTCCTGTTAGGATGGTGATGCAGAAAACATTAATAATTTTTACTAAAAAAGATTGACAACCGGGACAGCTCCGGTAATATGTGCTGCAAATGGCGGATCGGAAAGGTCAGGGGGATCTTTCCGGCTGCGGTGTCACCGCAGAGGTCATCCGCCCCGGGGAGGCCTGTCATGGAAACAGCAGGTACCAGCATCACCATCCAAGAGGAGGAATCATCATGAAGAAGATCATCACAGCGGCAGTACTGGCCATGGGACTGGCGGCAGCGCCCGCCTTTGGGGGCAACAGCGTCATGAAGGAGGCGCAGCAGAATTTCAAGCCCATTCCCTTCGGTGTTCCGGAACTGCCCGGCAATCCGGTGACCGTGGAGAAGATCGAACTGGGCAAGATGCTCTATTTCGAGCCGCGGCTCTCCAAGAGTGGCCTTGTCTCCTGCAACTTCTGCCATAACGTGGGCATGGGCGGCGACGATTTCCAGGAGACCGCCACCGGCCACGGCTGGCAGAAGGGGCCGCGCAACTCGCCCACCGTGCTCAATGCGGTCTATAACATGGCCCAGTTCTGGGACGGTCGGGCCAAGGACCTGAAGGAGCAGGCCAAGGGACCGGTCCAGGCGTCGGTGGAGATGAACAACACGCCCGAGGGCGCCATCAAGACGCTCAAGAGCATGCCCGAGTACGTGGAGCTGTTCAAGAAGGCCTTTCCTGACGACAAGGAGCCGCTCACCTTTGACAACATGGCCGCGGCCATCGAGGTCTTCGAGGCAACGCTGACCACCCCGGATTCGCGTTTTGACCGGTTTCTGCGCGGCGAGGAGGCGGCCCTGGACAAGGACGAGCAGAAAGGACTGGCCCTGTTCATGGAAAAGGGCTGCATGGAGTGCCATGGCGGTCTGAACATGGGAGGCGAGGACTACTTCGCCTTCGGCGTGGTCGAGCGGCCGGCCGAGGAGATTATGGGCGGAGACAAGGGCCGGATGAAGGTGACCCTGGTCGAGAGCGACGAATATGTCTTCAAGGCACCCTCTCTGCGCAACATCGAACTCACCCCGCCCTATTTCCACAGCGGTAAGGTCTGGACGCTGGAGGAGGCGGTCAAGCTGATGGGTTCGGCCCAGCTCGGCGCCGATCTGAGCAAAAAGGAGGTCGGTCTGATCGTCGGTTTCCTGAAGACCACCACCGGCCGCCAGCCCGAGGTGGTCTATCCCATCCTGCCGGCATCCACCAACGATACCCCCAGGCCGGTACTTGACTGAACCCCCTGATCGCTGGCGTCGTCAAAGGTCTGATTCGCTGCGTTGCAGCCCGGCCAATGTCCGGCGCACCTGTTGCAGGAACAGAAGAAAGACCCGAAGCCGCCTGCGGCGGTTTCGGGTCCATTACCCTCCCTGCAGGGCTGCGGCCCTGGACAACGACTTGACAGGGAGGACACCGTTGGGTATTTTCAAGAGACACAATTTTCCAGGTGCCGCCATTGCGGCTGAAAAGGGAACCCGGTGGAAATCCGGGACGGGCCCGCCGCTGTAACCGGGGACGAATTCCGCACTCAGGTCACTGTCCGCTGCCGGACGGGAAGACGCGGAAGGAGGATGAGCCGGGAGTCAGAAGACCTGCCTGGAAAACAAGGCACACCTCGAGGCAAGGCGTGTGCTGCACGGAATCTGTGGGAAAATCAGGGACCCCGGACCGATACTGTTTATCGGTCCGGGGTTTTTTTATTGCCGGTCGCAAGAGGAAAAACGCTGTTCGCACCGGGGCCGGCGGACAATCATCTGCAGAGGAGGTTGGGATGACCAATGACACGGAAAGGAACACTACCACCGGGCCGGCCGCATCCGCCGGCAGGCTGCTGCTGATCGGCGAGGGGCTGCATGTCATGAATCCCGCCCTGGTCAGGGCCATCAGGGAGCGGGACGCGAGGCGGATCCTCGATATGGCCCGCAGGCAGGTGGCGGCAGGGGCCGACGCCCTTGATCTCAACCCGGGACAGTCCCGCGAGCTGTGCCGGCTGACGCCTTGGCTGGTGGAACTGGTCCAGGAGGAACTGGAGACCAGCTTTTTCCTGTCGTCGCATGTTCTTCGCATGGAACAGGCCCTCAGGGTGCACCGGGGACGGGCGACCATCAACGCGGTCACTGCCGGCGAGCGGGAGCTGGCCGGCGCCATGGAAAAGGCCATGGCCTTTGACGCCGGTCTGGTGGTCCTGCTGGTCAGCCCGGAGCTGACGCCCGCCGGCGTCGACGAGTGGCTGCAGCTCGCGGCCCGGGTGCTGGAGACCGCAGCCAGGACAGGCATGGAGCCCGGTCGTCTCTACCTTGACCCGGTGATCAGTTGCCGGCCGGATCCCATGACCTGGCACCTGGGCGGTGGCCTGCCGGACATGGAGACCATCATCGAGTCCATCCGCATGATCGGGGAGCTGAGTGATCGGCAGGTGAAGACCATCGTCGCCCTGAGCAACGCCTCGCTCTGCCTGCCCCCGGGCCGGCGCTCGGACTTGCACTGCCGGCTGCTGCCCATGCTGGTGGAGGCCGGCCTTGATGCGGTGATCCTCAACTGCAACGATTTGCGGCTGATGGCCATTGCCAGGGATCCGGGAGCATTGCTCAGGCCAGCAGCCTGAGGTCCCGGCGGCCGGCAAAGGTCCACCGGAAGGGTGCCCCCCGGCAGTGCCCGTTTTCAGATGGGCGGGGCGATGGTCACCAGGATCCGCATCTTTTCCGTTGCCCGCACGCCGTGCGGTTCGCGGATGTCGGAGATCAGGATATCGCCGGGCCTGGCCGGGATGGTGGCGTTATCGGCACCAAGGAACTCGCCGCTGCCTTCGAGCACCAGGATCGAGAGCTGGCCGTCCATGTCGTGGGAGTGGACCGGGAAGGTGTGGCCTGCGGCGAGATTGAAGTTGATGATCTTGAAAAAGGGTGAGTCCTCGACCAGGAAGTGGCGGTTCATGCCGTGGTCGGGGAAATCCCTGGTCTTGTCCAGTTCCAGTTTCTTCATGGTATTGTTGCTCCTCTTTGGGGATGCCCCCGGGGGCTCTCTTCCCGGTTGTCACGGTTCACCGATATCGGGAACTGGTCAGAGCCGCTGCAGCAGGTAGAGCAGGGTGTCGATCCTGCGCAGTGACTGGATTTCCCTGAACTGCCGCAGCAGGAGGGCCGGATCACCGGTGCCGGCCACCGGCGACAGGTAGAGGGTCCCCCTGGGATAGTAGTGGGGCAGGGTGTCGGTGATGACCCTGGCCATGCTTTCAATATGGCCTGCGGGCAGGGTTTCGTCAAGCAGGCAGTTGCAGGTGACCTCCAGATCGGGCCAGGCACGGTTGACCGCCACCATCCGGGCAAAGGCGGCCCGGACCCGGCCCGCATCGACGGGCTTGGCCAGCCGGGCCAGGGCGGGGCGGTGAAAGGACTCCAGGCCGATATTGATGTAGACCCGCTGGGGCAGCCCATGGAGGCGGGCGAGATCATGTTCGCCCAGGGCGAGAAACGAGTCCACGCTGCCAAACAGGAACAGGACCGGGCCGCGGATCAGGGCGACATCCTGGCCGAGACGGCGAAAGCCGTACTCGGCCGCCCGGCAGATGGCCTCGCTGCCGGCGGCAAGGCCGTCGTTCTGGCCGAGGAACAGCGCGTTGTGGTTGAGCAGGTCGTCGCCATAGTGGCCTGCCAGGGCGTCGATCTGCCGCCTGACCCCGGCCCGGTCCCGGACCCGGAAATCCCCGCCGGTCTTGACCTGGCAGAAGCCGCAGTTGTAGAGGCAGCCCTCGCTGATCATCACCGGGATCACATCATAGTCCACGTGTCGGCAGTCCGGGGGCAGGACCGGCACCCGGGCGCGGAGGATGCGGCGCAGCCTGTGGGCCCGGGCCTCGAGCTGCTGCGGGGTCGCCGCCGCCACCCTGGTCAGTACTTCGGCCGCCCGGCCCCGGCTCTCCCTGCCGCGGACCTGTCGCCGGGCGGCCCTGCTGAGGGGCCCGGTCATGGCCATGGCCCGCCGCAGGGCAGGATGGGCGAAGTCCACGGCCGGGAAGAGACTGTTGCTGCCGTAGCTGAAACAGGGCAGGTAGTACTCGCCGATGCGGTCAAAGGTGTCGTCGTAGCCGCGGACACTGTAATAGATCCAGTCGTTGCCCATGGACCGTTTCAGCCACTCCATGGGATGCGGCCAGAGGGGGCCGCGGCCCTGGATGAAACGGATTTCGCCATTGAGGTTCAGGTGACAGGTATGGCCCGCGAACCGCATCTCGTGGTAGCGGCCGTACCGGGCCGGGTAGCTGAGCTTGCGGTACCGGCTCAGGCCCTGCCTGTCCGGATGGACGATGATCTCCCGGTCCCTGGCCATGTCATGTCGCATACTGGTTCACCGCTATCGTCAACTACGCTGAACTGCCTGAACTTTTACCATGCCGCCTCCATCGCGGCAGCCATGGAGGGCATGCTCCACCTGCCCGCCGCAGGCGGCACCAGGATGCCTGCCACCTGATACCTGATACCTGTCCCCTGTCCCCTGTCCCCTGATACCTGGCCCCTGATAATTGTAGATGGAGGCCGCGTCCTGGGATATATTGCGGCCATGGAATCCAGAGCCGCTCACTGCAACCGTAAGCCCCTGGTCCGCTACAGCTTTGAGAATCTGCTCGCGTGGCTGCTTCTCTACATGCTGGCGGGGCCGTTTCTCAAGCCCATCCCTCATGTCAGGTTCGTCCTCAGTGCCATTCTCACCTTTGCCCTGGCCTCGGCCATTGTCACCGTGACCTGCCGCAGCCGCCTCTTTTTCCTCACCATCGTTCTGCTGCTCTGGACCCTGGTCATGCACTGGCTGACGGTTTTCGATGTTGTTGCCCTGCCACCCTATCTGCCCCCGGTGGCCATGGCATTATACCTTGCCACGCTGATTTTTTCCTTTGCCGGGTATATCTTCAGGGCCAGGACCATCGACTCCAGCCTGATCAGCGGCGCCCTCTGCCTGTACCTGCTGCTGGGCATGCTGTGGGGGTCCATCTATGCCCTGCTCGAGGCGCTGCAGCCAGGTTCCTTTGCCGGTGATCTCCTTGCCCGGGCAGTGGACCCGGCCAGCCGCCTGCAGCAGTTTCAGTACTTCAGTTTCGTCACCCTGACCACCCTGGGCTATGGCGATATCCTGCCCCGGACAGAGGGGGCAACGGCCCTCTGTCAGACCGAGGCCATCATCGGCCAGTTCTTCATGGCCGTCCTGGTGGCGCGGCTGGTGGGGATCCGTGTGGCGCAGGAGTTCTCCGGCAACTCCGGCGACGGGGGGTGAGAAGAGTCATCGGCAGTGTTTATATTCCGTGTATTCCCGGTCGGACATGGTATACTGACAGCCGTAAGCGCTCACAGGAACCGCATCTTCGCACGGTCGTGCCTGCCCGCATAGGTAGGCTATCGGAGTCTCCCTGCGGTCGCTTACCTGCGGCCAGGCACGCCTGCACAAATCTGCGGCCCCTGAGAGCGCTTACACCGTTGTGAACGGAGAAACCGATGGTTAGCCATCCCATGAGGGGTTACTGACAGCCACGGTCGGGAGACGTATCCTGTTCCTCGACTCTCAACCATTCCGAGATCACCAGTGAAGATCCTTGTCATCAATACGGGCAGTTCCTCGCTCAAGTTCAGGCTGTTCGACATGCGGGGACTGGTCAGGCTCGCCTTCGGCCTGGTGGAACGTATCGGCGAGACACTGGGCAGGGCGCTGCTCCGTTACCGGCTGGCCGCGGATACCCGGGAGCGGAGCGTGGAGCGCAGCGGTTCCATTACCGACCACGGCCGGGCCATGGAGGAGATGCTGTCCCTGCTGGCCGAGGCCGGGTTGCTGACCCATGCCGGCGAACTTGCCGGCATCGGCCACCGGGTGGTGCACGGGGGGGAGGTCTTTCAGGAGCCGGTCCTCATCGACGCGCATGTCCTGGAGGCCATTGCCGACCTGGCTGTCCTGGCGCCCCTGCACAATCCGGTCAACCTGGTGGGTATCCGGGCCGCCATGGCGCAGGCCCCGGAGGTGCCCCAGGTGGCGGTCTTCGACACCGCCTTTCACCAGACCCTGCCCGAGCACGCCTATCTCTACGGTCTGCCCCACCGTCTCTACGAGGAGCACCGGGTCAGGCGCTATGGTTTCCATGGCACGTCGCACGGTTTTGTCTCCCGCCAGGCGGCAGGATTCCTCGGTCGGCCATACGACTCCCTCAACGCCATCACCCTGCACCTGGGCAACGGCGCCAGTGGTGCGGCTATTCGCGGCGGCCGCTGCGTGGACACCTCCATGGGCATGACACCGCTGGAAGGGCTCCTCATGGGGACCCGCAGTGGCGATCTCGATCCGGCCATCCTCCTCTACCTGGCGCGGGAGGCCGGCATGGACAGCGACGAGCTCGACGACCTGCTCAACCGGCAGAGCGGGCTCAGGGGCATCTGCGGTGACAATGACATGCGGACGGTCATCGGCCGCGCCGAACAGGGCGACGGCCGGGCCGCCCTGGCGCTGCGGATCTTCTGCTACCGGCTGAAGAAATATATCGGCGCCTACAGCGCCGTCCTGGGCCGGGTCGACTGCCTGGCCTTCACCGGCGGCATCGGCGAGAACGCGCCCCTGGTCCGGGAGATGGCCTGCCGCGATCTCGAGAACCTGGGATTCATCCTCGACCGGGAACGTAACCTGCGCGGCAGAAAGGGCATCCGGGCCATCCATGATGACGCCTCACCTGTCCCCATCCTGGTGGTTCCCACCAACGAGGAACTGGAGATCGCCCGCCAGGTGGTCAAAGTCATCACTCCATCCGAGGTGCAAAGGTCATGAAACTACCGGTCAACAAGACAAAGCTGGTCTGCACCATCGGCCCGGCCTCGGACACGCCCGAGATGATCGAACAGATGATCCGCTCCGGCATGAACGTGGCCCGGCTCAATTTCTCCCATGGCGATTTTTCCTATCACGGGGCACTGATCGCCCGCATCCGCGCCGCCTCGGTCAAGACCGGCCGGCGGGTGGCGATCATGGCCGACCTGCCCGGCCCCAAGATGCGCATCGGCAGGCTGCGCCAGGAGCCGGTCATGCTGGAACGGGGCGAACGGTTCACCCTTACCGCCGAACCAGGCATCGGCGAGGGACACCGGGTTTCCGTCTCCATGCGTCGTCTGCCACGCCTGGTGCGGCCGGGGCAGACCCTGTTTCTCAACGACGGCCTGATCGAGCTGCGGGTGGAGGAGGTGGCGGAGGAGGATATCCACTGCACCGTGGTCGTCGGCGATGAACTGCGCTCGCACAAGGGGCTGAACATCCCGGGCATCGATCTGGGCACCAGCGCCTTTACCTCCCATGACCAGAAGTGCATGCGCTTTGCCCTGGAGCAGGGTGTGGACGCGGTGAGCCAGTCCTTTGTCAGCCGGGCCGCCGATATCGAGGATGTACGCCAGGCCGCGGCTGATCTGGGCCTTGACCCGTTCATCATCGCCAAGATCGAGCGGGCCGGCGTCCTGGACCACCTGGAGGAGGTCCTGCGGGCCGCCGACGGCATCATGATCGCCAGGGGAGACCTGGGGATGGAGCTGCCCATCGAACAGATTGCCGTTGTCCAGAAGAAGATCACGGCCCTGGCCAACCTGCACGGCAAACCGGTGATCACCGCCACCCAGATGCTGGAATCCATGACCAGAAACCGCAGGCCGACCCGGGCCGAGGCCACCGACGTGGCCAATGCCATCCTCGACGGCACCGACTGTGTCATGCTCTCCGAGGAATCGGCCATGGGCAGCTATCCCCTGGAAGCGGTGCGGATGCTGGCCAGGATCGCCGCCGCCACCGAGCCGTTCCGCAAGCGTCACCGGCACGAACATGCGCTCCGGGAGCACCGGGCCGGATACGTGGCCGACGAGATGGATGTCATCGCCAGGAGCGTGGAGAATATCATCGCCCGCAACGATCATGTGGCCGCTGTCCTCACGCCCACGGCCAGCGGCTATGCCGCCCGCTGCCTGGCCCGGTTCCGGCTGCCGGTCTGGATCATCGGGGTCAGCCCCGGGGAGAAGACCTGCCAGGAGCTGCAGTTCTCCTACGGTGTCTTTGCCCTCCTGGAAAAGGATCATCCCGGCGACTGGACCGGGCATGCCCGGCGCTACGCCGACGCCCTGGAGCTGGAAGGAAGCTGCATCATCCAGACCGAGGGGCCCTCGCCGGACCATCCCTCGGCCAATTACCGGATGGAGATCATCAAACTTTGATGGCGTCGCAAAAAGTCCGATCTACTGCGTTGTAGCGGGTACGGCCAATGCTCGACGTACTTCATGTACGCCTCCGCTTGGCCGACACCGCTATGCCTTGTATATCGAACTTTTATGCTTAGCCATCTCTAGAGTGTGATGGACTTTTTACGAGTCCATCAAACTTTGAGAAACAGTGCAGCAGCACACCATCTGCCGCCGGTCGGCAGGCTGTATGTAACCCCAGCCGCTGGCGGTGAACCATGACAATCCCGAGCCCGGTCGAACCCGGTCTCTGCTCGACACCACGCGTCCCATGAAGATCCTGACCACCCCTGCCATGAACCGCTGTATCGGCTGCCATTCCTGTTCCCTGGCCTGTGCCCGGCTGGTGCACCGAAGGCTGTCCTGGGACACGGCCGGCATCCGTATCCGCTCCTCCGGCGGCCTGACCACCGGCTTCACCGCGGCCCACTGCCTGGCCTGCCTTTCGCCTCCCTGCGCCGCGGCCTGTCCCACCGGGGCCTTGTCTCCGCGTCAAGGCGGCGGGGTCATCGTGCGGCGGAAACTGTGCATCGGCTGCGGCGAGTGCGTTGCCGCCTGCCCCGTGGACGCCATCTTCCAGGACAGCGACGGTGCGGTCTATGTCTGCCTTCACTGCGGCCGCTGCGTGGAGTTCTGTCCCCACCACTGCCTTGCCATGGAGGAGGCGGGGAGCAGGGAGCGGGGCGCCGGCACAACAGGGGAGGACAGGGTATGATCAGGGATCATTTCAGGGTACTGGTGGTCGACCTGGGCCGGGGCCGGGGTCGTATCGAAGAGATCGACGGCCGTGACCGCGTGGCCGGCGGCAGCGGGCTGGCGGCCCTGCTTTTCGGAAAATACGGATCCACAGATCTGCCATGGGATGATCCCGGCCAGCCGCTGATCTTCGCCATCGGTCCGCTGACCGGCTTCTTTCCTCTGATGAGCAAGACGGTCTGCGCATTCCGTTCGCCCTACCTGGACCAGTACACCGAAAGTCATGCCGGTGGCCGCAGCGCTCTCGCCCTGCGCTTTGCCGACCTGGACGGTCTGGTGATCACCGGCCGCGCCGCCACCCTTTCCTGCCTGGTGGCGGGGTCGCGGACCCTGGCCGTGGAAGATGTCCATTTCATGGCTGGTATGGATGTCCTGGAGTCGGGCAAGCTGCTCCGCTCCATGTTCGGCGGCTCCGGCCATCGCAGTATCCTGCGCATCGGTCCGGCAGGTGAACAGGGGGTGGCCATGGCCGGGATCAACGCGGACACCTACCGCCATTTCGGCCGCCTGGGCGGTGGTGCGGCCATGGGGATGAAGAATCTCAAGGCCATCGTCATCCTGGGAGACGCCGTCTTCACCCTGCCGCCGGGCAAGACCCATGCAGCACTCTTCTCCCGGGTCTACGAGATGGCAACCTCCTCCGGCATGATGACCAAGTACCATAACCTGGGCACAGCCGCCAACCTTGCCAACCTGAACAGGATCCGGGCCCTGCCCTGGCGTAACCTCCAGGCCACCAGCGACCCGGCCATCAGCGGCGTCAGCGGCGAGCGGTTCGCCGGTGAGGCCCTGCTGCGCAACTCGGCCTGTTCCGGCTGTCCTGTCGGTTGTATCCATGTCGGTTTTGTCCGCGAACAGTTCATGGCCCAGCACCGCTACCTGTTCAAACAGGTGGCCTATGACTATGAGCCCGTCTTTGCCCTGGGCACCATGCTCGGCATAACCGAGACCTTTGGTGTGCTCGATATCCTGGATGTGGCGGAACGGATGGGTCTGGACGCCATGTCGGCCGGGGTCGCCCTGGCCTGGGCCACCGAGGCTACGGAAAAGGCAATGATCGGCCCGGGCGAGACCATTGTCCCATTGCGCTTCGGCGATCGGGACGCTTACCGCCGGGCGATGCGGTTCCTGGCCGGGGCGGAAAACGGGTTCTACCGCCTGCTCGGCCAGGGAACCATGAAGGCGGCCGCGGTATATGGAGGAGCGGAATTTGCCTGTGTGCTCGGCCAGGAGATGGCCGGGTATGCCACCGGCGAGGTCTTTTTCACAAGCCAGGCCGAGGGGTTCCGCCACTCGCACCTGGACAGTGGCGGCTACAGCTACGACCAGCAGCATGCGGAGCGCGACGTGGGGGCGGCAGTGGAGTTCCTGGTGCGCGACGAGGCGGACCGGTGCCTCCTGACCTCCATGGTCTCCTGTCTCTTTGCCCGCACCATCTACGGGCGGGAGCTGCTCGCCGAGTGCCTGCAGGGCCTGGGGTACACGGACATGGCCTCCGGCCTGGACCGGATCGGTCCACGGGTGCAGAGGCTCCGCTGGCAGCTTCGTATCCGGACCGGATTCCGACCGGGCACCGTGGAGATCCCCAAGCGGTTTTTTCGGCTGGAGAACTGGAAGGGGGCCATGGATCCGTCCTACCTGAAGGAACTGCAAGCCGCCTATGGCCGGGCGATACGCGAGCTGGCCGCAGAGGAGACATAAACGTACCGGCAATGCAGGCTCATTGCCGATAGCGGTGAACTCTTGCACGGGGAAGACGAGGCAGCGGGGCAGCGGCACGACATCATCTCTGAGCCGGGAGGATCAGATCATGGCAAGGGTGAAGAAAAAGAAGGGTGGCAGAAAACCGGGCAAAAGGGAGATGGCGGAACTCAACAAGCTGAAACGGGCCTTTGCCTACAATCTTTTCTACCGGCAGGGCAAGACGGTCCGTACCGCCAGTCTCAACGACTACTACCTGGCCGTGGCCCACACGGTGCGGGACCGGATGCAGCACCTGTTCGTCAACTCGGTGGAGGCTCTGCTCGACAGGGAGAGCAAGGTGGTCTGTTACCTGTCGGCCGAGTTTCTGCTCGGGCCGCACCTGGCCAACAACCTGATCAATCTCGGCATGTATGACCTGGTGCGGCAGGCTGCCGAGGAGACCGGCCTTGATTTTGACGAGATCCTGGAGCACGAGGAGGAGCCGGGCCTGGGCAACGGCGGCCTGGGGCGGCTCGCGGCCTGTTACCTGGATTCCCTCGCCACCCTGCAGATCCCGGCCATCGGCTACGGTATCCGCTACGAGTTCGGCATGTTCGACCAGGAGATCGTTGACGGCTGGCAGAAGGAACTCAGCGACCGCTGGCTGCAGCCCGGCAATCCCTGGGAGATCAAGAAACCCGACATGGCCTGTGACGTGGGCTTCGGCGGTCACACCGAGATCTATCACACCGAGCTGGGCCACCGCCGGGTACGCTGGATCCCGGGCCGGGTCATCACCGGCATTCCCTATGACACACCGATCCCCGGCTTCCGGGTCAACAATGTCAACCTGCTCCGTCTCTGGAGCGCCGAGGCACCCAAGTCCTTTGACTTCGAGGACTTCAATATCGGCGACTACTATGGCGCCGTGGAGGAGAAGATCGCGGCCGAGAACATCACCAAGGTCCTCTACCCCAACGACGAACAGTTCCAGGGCAAGCGGCTGCGACTGGAACAGCAGTACTTCTTTGTCTCCTGCTCCCTGCAGGACATGATCCGCATCCACCTGTACATGCACGAGAACCTGGACAACTTCCACGAGTATTTCTCGGCCCAGCTCAACGATACCCATCCGGCAGTGGCCGTGCCCGAGCTGATGCGGCTCCTGGTCGATGTCCATCTCTACGACTGGGACCGGGCCTGGGAGATCACCCGCAGCACCCTCTGCTACACCAACCACACCCTGCTGCCCGAGGCAATGGAGAAATGGCGGCTCGACCTGTTCGCCTCCCTCTTGCCCAGGCACCTGGAGATCATCTACGAGATCAACCGGCGCTTCCTGGACCAGGTCCGGCTCCGGTATCCCGGCGACGACGACCGGGTGCGGCGGATGTCGATCATCGACGAGGAGGGACCCCGCTACGTACGCATGGCCAACCTGGCCTGCGTGGGCTCCCGCGCCATCAACGGCGTGGCCGCCATGCATACCGGCCTGCTGCGCCGCCATACCCTCAGGGACTTTAACGAATTCTTTCCGGGCAAGATCCGCAACGTCACCAACGGGGTGACGCCACGGCGCTGGATGGTCCTCTCCAATCCGCGCCTGGCGGCCCTGCTCACCGAAAGCATCGGCGAGGGCTGGATCACGGACCTCCACCGCCTGCGGGAGCTGGAGTCGCTGGTGGATGATCCCGGATTCCGGCAGGCCTGGCGGCAGGTCAAGGAGTCGAACAAGACCGATGTCGCCAACCTGGCCCACCGCCACCTGGGCATCAGCGTGGACCCGCATGCCATGTTCGACGTCCAGGTCAAGCGGATCCACGAGTACAAGCGCCAGCATCTCAATGTCCTGCACATCGTCACCCTCTACCACCGGCTCAAGAACGATCTCTCCCTGGATATCCCGCCCCGCTTCTTTGTTTTTGGCGGCAAGGCGGCACCCGGTTACTTCATGGCCAAGCGAATGATCAAGCTCATCACCTCGGTGGCCGAGGTGGTCAATGGGGATCCCGATATCCGGGACCGGCTCAAGGTCTACTTCGTGCCTAACTACAACGTCAAGACCGGGCATACGGTCTATCCCATGGCCGACCTCTCGGAACAGATCTCCCTGGCCGGCAAGGAGGCCTCGGGCACGGGCAACATGAAGTTCTCCATGAACGGGGCGCTTACCATCGGTACCCTGGACGGGGCCAACGTGGAGATCCGGGAGGAGGTGGGAGCGGACAATTTTTTCCTTTTCGGCCTCAACGTCGACGAGGTCATGCATCTCAGGGCCTCGGGCTACACGCCCATGGAGTACTACCGGAGCAACGACGAACTGCGGGCGGTGATCGACCTGATCGCCTCGGGCCACTTCTCGCACGGCGACCGGGAGCTGTTTCGGCCCGTTGTCGACGCCCTGCTCTACGATGACCGGTACCTGCTCCTTGCCGACTACCAGTCCTATATTGATTGCCAGGACCGGGCGGGGCGGGTCTTCCAGGATCAGGAGCAATGGACCAGGATGTCGATCCTCAATGTGGCCCGGATGGGCAAGTTTTCCTCGGATCGGTCCATAGATGAATACTGCCGGAATATCTGGGACGTTCGGCCGTTTCCGGTGGAGCTGAAATGGCAGCGTCTGCCCGAGGACGGGGTGTTTTTTCCCCGGCCCCTTGGCGTGTGGGAGGAGAAGAACCATGCAGAACAGTAGTCCGCCGTGTGATTTCACCATCTTCGGTGTGCTGGGCGACCTGGCCCGGCGCAAACTGATCCCGTCCCTGTACCAGCTCGACCGGACCGGCCTGCTCCATCCCGAGACCCGGATCATCGGTGTGGCCCGGCATGAGATCAGCCACGACGAGTTCGTGGACACCATGGCCCGGAATCTGCGGACATTTGTCGGTGAGTCCCTGGACGAGGAGGTCGCCGGCCGTCTCCTGGACCGGCTGCTCTACGTGCTGGTCAACCTGGACCGGCCCGAGGAGTACCGACGCCTGGCCGAGGTGGTGGACCAGGAACAGCGGATCATGATCAATTACTTCTCCGTGGGGCCCTTCCTGTTCGACGATATCTGCCGGGGCCTGGATCATGCCGGCCTCATTACACCGACCAGCCGGGTGGTCCTTGAGAAACCCATTGGCCGGGATCTTCAGTCTTCCCGCGAGATCAACGATATCGTGGCCCGGGTTTTTGCCGAGGAACAGGTCTACCGCATCGACCATTACCTGGGCAAGGAGACGGTCATGAACCTGCTGGCCCTGCGTTTTGCCAACTCGATCTTCACCACCAACTGGGATCACAACACCATCGATCATGTCCAGATCACGGTGGCCGAGGAGGTGGGCATCGAGGGACGCTGGGGCTATTTTGACAGATCGGGCCAGCTGCGGGACATGGTACAGAACCACCTGATGCAGATCCTGACCCTGGTGGCCATGGAGCCGCCGGTCAACCTTCGCGGCGACAGCCTGCGCAACGAGAAGCTCAAGGTGCTCAAGGCCCTGCGGCCCATCACCATCGACAACGTGGATGAAAAGACGGTGCGCGGCCAGTACACCGCCGGTTTCATCAAGGGGCGGCCGGTCCCCGGTTACCTGGAGGAAAAGGGCGGCAACCCCCACTCCACCACCGAGACCTTTGTCGCCATCCGGGTGGATATCGACAACTGGCGCTGGGCCGACGTGCCCTTCTACCTGCGTACAGGCAAGGCCATGGCCACCAAGCGCAGCGAGGTGGTGATCAATTTCAAGCGCCTGCCGCACAACATCTTCACCGATTCCTATCGCAAGCTGCCGCCCAACAAGCTGGTGATCCGGCTGCAGCCCGACGAGGGGGTGGAGATCGAGATGCTGAACAAGATCCCGGGGATCGGCGAGGGCGTACGGCTGCAGCGGACCATGCTCGATCTCAGTTTTTCCGAGGCCTTCAAGGAGGAACGGATCGCCGATGCCTACGAGCGGCTGATCCTGGAGACCATGCGCGGCAACCAGACCCTGTTCATCCACCGCGACGAGGTGGAGCTGGCCTGGACCTGGATCGATTCCATCCAGAACGCCTGGGCCCAGAGCAGCGAGCCGCCCAAGGCCTATCCGGCAGGATCCTGGGGGCCGGTGGCCTCGGTGGCGCTTCTGGCCCGCGACAACCGCGAGTGGGAGGAGTAGGGATGGAGATCCTGTGGAAGGGTTTTACGAGCAGGGAGCGGCAGGTGCAGGACCTGGCAGACCGGATCTCTGCCCTGCTCGGGGAGGGTGTGGAAAAACAGGGCAGGGCAAGCCTCGCCGTGTCGGGTGGATCGACGCCGGTGCCGCTTCTTGCCGAGCTGTCCGGCCGGGAACTGCCGTGGGAGAAGGTGGTGGTCACCCTCGTGGATGAGCGGTGGGTGGAACCGACGGATCCGGACTCCAACGAGCACCTGGTGCGGACCCACCTGTTGCGGAACCGGGCCGCCCGCGCCACCCTGGTGGGCATGAAGACCGGGCATCCAGATGCCACTGCCGGCGAGGCGGCCTGCGAGGAGCGGCTGCGCCAGGTGCCCCGGCCCTTTGACGCCCTGGTCCTGGGTATGGGCACGGACGGCCATACCGCTTCCCTCTTTCCCGGTGCCGGGCGGCTGGAGGCGGCAACGGCCATGGATTCAGGGCGGCTCTGCATGGCCATTGTCCCGCCCCGGGCCCCGCATGCCCGCATGACCCTGACCCTGCCCGTCATCCTCGATGCGCGACAGATCTTTCTCCTCATCACGGGCGAGGAAAAGCGGCGGGTCTATGCCCGGGCCCGGACCGGGGGCCCGGCCGGGGAGATGCCGATCCGCTATGTCCTGCGCCAGGAGCAGACCCCGGTGGAGGTCTACTGGGCGCCGTAATGCTGCAGTGATGCCGCCGGCCCCGGCCGCAACCGGCCATCCGGATCGGAGCGAGAGGGAAAATGGTTGATGCGCCTCTGCAGGGGTGACCGGCCTCGCCCCTGCACCTTGCACGGTTCGCAGCCGTATTGCGGAGATGATTCGCGCCGGGATGAACCATTTCAGCCTCGTTGCACCGCTTAGCGGTGCAGCGGATATGCCCTCTGTCCGATTTCCGTGACTGTTCACCGTGATCGGCAACCATCTAAAAAGGCCGATACTTTTACTGATTTTCACTGTTTGTTGTGGCTGCGGCAAAATATCCTGCTCCGGCCATGTAACCTGGTCCAGTCATGCTGGTTCCTCAGTTCATGGGAGTGTATTCCATGCAGAGTAAGGTTGAAAAGGTAACCCGGCGGATTGTCGAGAGAAGCCGGGAAAGCAGGCAACAGTACCTGGAGCGCATGGAGGCGGCCCGGGGTGAGGGGCCTTTCCGGAAGAAGCTGCCCTGCAGCAACCTGGCCCACGATCTGGCTGCCTGCGATGCCGGCTGCCGGCAGGCCTTGCTCGACGACGCGGTGCCCAACATCGCCATTATTTCCGCCTACAATGACCTGGTCTCGGCGCATCAGCCCTATGTTCACTATCCGCCCATCATCCGGGAGGCAGTGACCGCGGCCGGCGGTACCTGCCAGTTCGCCGGCGGTGTGCCGGCCATGTGCGATGGCGTGACCCAGGGAGAGCCGGGCATGGATCTCAGCCTGATCAGCCGGGACGTGATCGCCATGGCCACGGTGATTGCGCTGTCGCACAATGTCTTTGACGGCGCCGTGCTCCTCGGTGTCTGCGACAAGATCATGCCCGGCCTGCTCATGGGCGCGCTCCAGTTCGGTCATCTGGCCATGGGGTTGATCCCGGCCGGGCCCATGACCCCGGGCCTGCCCAACCGGGAAAAGGCACATGTGCGTGAGCTCTATGCCGAGGGCAGGATCGGCCGTGACGAGCTGCTGGCGGCAGAGGTCCGGGCCTACCACAGTCCGGGAACCTGC
>Ga0256840_1002362_pt1 | contig 16718 bp, 13 predicted proteins | sample 355202metaG_FD_185969 | JGI IMG/M metagenome (GOLD analysis project Ga0256840, IMG submission 185969) | Hydrothermal vent microbial communities from Mid Atlantic Ridge, Atlantic Ocean - 355-202 | ecosystem: Environmental > Aquatic > Marine > Hydrothermal vents | place: Atlantic Ocean: Mid... | reverse complement strand
AATTTTTTGGGATAGACAACATTATTATTCTACTTCGTCTTTATATCCTGGTTTTGAAAACTCTTCAACCAATCCGTGTTCAGAAATTGCCATGCAAGGAGGTGATAGTTGTCGTTTAATTGCCGTGAATTTATATAGTTTTGTTGAACAACCTTTTACTAAAAAAGCAAAATTTAATTTTAAAAAGTTTTACGAAACGGTTTATGAAACGCAACGTTTAATGGATGATTTGGTAGATTTAGAATTAGAATCTGTGAGTAGAATTATCGATAAAATCAATAATGACCCAGAACCTCAAAACATTAAACAAGTAGAGTTAGATACTTGGAAACTTTTGCAAGAAACAGGTAAAAAAGGACGAAGAACAGGTCTTGGTTTTACTGCTTTAGGTGATTGTATTGCTGCATTAGGAGAAAAATTTGATTCCGATAAGGCTTTAAGCATAGTAGATAAAATTATGCGTAAAAAGATGCAAGCTGAATTTGATTCAAGTATTGATATGGCAATCACTCGTAAACCCTTTGAAGATTTTAATCGAAATATTGAAGATAGATCAGAGCTCATTCAAATGATGAAAGAAGAGTTTTCTGATACTTATGAACGTATGATGACTTATGGAAGAAGAAATATTTCTATCAGTACCGTTGCACCAACTGGTTCGTTGAGTATGTTAGCTCAAGTGTCATCTGGAATTGAACCTGTGTTTTTACTATCATACACTCGAAGAAGAAAAGTAAATGATAAAGATGAAAATGCCAAAGTAGATTTTGTAGATGATTTAGGTGATGCTTTTGAAGAATTTACAGTTTACCATAAAAAATTACATGAATGGATGCACATTTCTGGTGAAACAGATATTACTAAAAGTCCGTATTATGGCGCAACAGCACAAGAAATAGATTGGAAAAAAAGAGTGGAGTTACAAGCAATTGTTCAAAAATATACTACGCATTCTATTAGCTCTACTATTAATTTAGATAAGGATGTAAGTGTTGAGCAAGTAGGTGCTATTTATTTAGAATCTTGGAAACAAGGTTTAAAAGGAATTACCGTATATCGTGATGGTTCAAGAAGTGGTATTTTGGTTGCAACCGATGATAAATCAGAAGAAAAAAAGCAAAATAACGGATATTTTAAAGACACACTTTTTCCAAAAAGACCACAAAAAATTGAAGCAGAAATCGTCCGTTTTCATAATGAAAGCGAAAAATGGTTAGCTGTTGTAGGGATAATTGATAACAGACCTTATGAAATCTTTACAGGAAAAATGAAAGACGCTTTTAATCTTCCAAATTGGGTTGATAAAGGTTGGGTAATTAAAAGTAGAAATGAAGAAGGTGTAGCTAGATATGATTTTCAATATGTAGATTCTGAAGGATATAAAGTAACCATTGAAGGCTTATCAAGATCATTCGATAAAGAATTTTGGAATTATGCAAAACTCATTTCTGGAATTATGCGTCATGGTATGCCAATGCCTTATGTGGTTGATTTAATTCAGCATCTTAACTTATATGATGACCATATTAATACATGGAAAAATGGAGTTACTCGTGCTCTAAAACGTTTTGTTGCAGATGGTACAGCTGCAGCAGATAAAAAATGCCCAGAATGTAATGATCCAGATGGTTTGGTGTATAGTGAAGGTTGTTTAAAATGTAAAAGTTGTGGATATTCTAAATGTGGATAAAATATGAATCCATTAGAAAACTATTTTTTAGACACTCCAGAGCCTTTACAATCTATTTTATTGTATTTAATACCATTGTGAGGTGTAAAATAGTTCAAAAGAAATTAGAATATTTTTTCTTTAGATGAAGAATAAAAATCAAACATAGCAATAGCTATGGTTTATTTTTAAGATGAAATATAAAGGGAAAAGAAATAATTTATTGGACTGTTTTATATGTCATAATGGTATAAGACAAGTAATTAAAGAAACTTTACCAGAAGTAGAGGAGAAGTATAAATATAAAATTCCTTTCTATTATTATAATGGAAAACCTTTGTGTTACCTCAATATTTTAAAAGGAACAAATTATGTTGATGTTGGTTTTTGGAACGGATTTAAACTTTCTAACAAACACGGCATTCTAAAAGCAGGTAGAGGAAGAATTATGGTGAAATCAATTCAATATAAAACTTTAGAAAGTATTGATGTTGATTTGTTTACAGAGATTTTATTAGAAGCTAGTTTGATTTAAATAAAAAAGATAAAAACATCTTTTGCAATTAAAATAATTCATCTAACTTTGCACTATTAAAAGATAGTCTAATTGAAAACAAAACTATTCAGCATATTATTTGTAGCCATGTACTTAGCAGCAATGCTTCGTCCTGCTATTTATTTTGCGGAATATTTTGCAAATTATGATTATATAAAAGAGGAATTGTGTAAAAACAAAAACAAACCTTTTCTAGAGTGTAATGGTACGTGTTATGTAGAAAGTTTGTTAAAATCGGCTAACTTATTAGATGAACCAAACTCTCAAAAATCTACTTTACCAGAAGCAAAAATTTTTAATCCTGTTTTTTTAGTAAATACTTTTGAATTTACTGCCAAACAAGTCGAATTTTTAAATAAAAAAGAACAACCTACTTTTGAAAAACACTTCTTAATACATCATTTTATTAATGAAGTATTTCAACCTCCGCAATTTAGTTAGTTTTTATTGTTTTTAGCGGTTTATACCACAGACAGCTTAGGTTTTCACAGGTTTTATGAATAACAACTGTGAGGTTATTGAAACACTGATTATTTCGGATGACACAGATTTTCACGGTTTTCCCCATACAACTTAGTGTGCTTCGTGCCTTCTTTGTGAACCTTGTGTTTAATAAACTATGTGTCTATGTGTTTAAACTAAAAACAATAAATACTATTATTATGAATTAGTTAAAATTTTATAATACTAGTTTAATTTCAAAAGACGTGTAATAAATTTTAAATATTTTTTTGTTATACAATCTATAAAAATTTCAATATAGCCACAGTTATAGTTAAATTTTTTAGAGAAGTAGAACGGAAAAAGATGACGAATTTATAGCGTATTTTGATGTTAAACTGGTATAACTACAAGGAGTTTTAAGTACAACAAATTAACACCCATTACTCTTTGAGGATATTGCTTAATATTCCTTGTGGTTCATTTAATTCCGTTATTAACGGAAAATTAAAAACAAACAATAATGAAAAAATATATATTAATACGTTTTCTATTGCTACTTACAGTCTTCGGTTACGCTCAAAACGAAACTTCAAAAGGCGTAGTTATAGATAGCAAAACAAAAGAACCCATTGCAGGAGTTGTTGTTCATATATTAGGAACAAATATAAATTCGGTAACCGATATTAATGGTAATTTTTCCTTACCATCAAATAATAAAAGTACAGTTAAAGTGTCTTTGCTAGGTTATAAAAGTATCGAATTACCTATTATAAAAACTGCCTTAATTCTATTAGAACAACAAAGAATTTCCTTAGATGAAATCATTGTAAAATCCAATCCGTTACAAGATATTTCACACTCTGTGGTAGTCATAGACGATGTAAAAAAAGGCTCACAACCTCGTAATGTAACCGATTTATTTAATGACATTGCAGGTTTTAGCATCCAAAAAAGAAGTGCAACAGCAACAGAACCTTCATTACGTGCTTTTAAGTACGAACAGATGAATATTAAATATGATGGAGGAATGAAAATGGTTAATGCGTGTCCAAACAGAATGGATCCTATTACAGCACATGTTATTCCAGAGGAAGTACGTAAAATTGAAGTGGTAAAAGGTCCTTTTACAGTAAGGTTTGGACAGAGTTTTGGAGGAATTGTAAACATGATAACCAAAGCGCCAACACCAGAAGATTATGGTTTTAGCGGAAGTGTAGAAAGTGGTTACGAAACCAACGGAACCAATTTTGTTGCTAGAGCCGAAATGATGTACGCCAAAGAAAAATACGACTTTACCATAGATGGTGAGCGTAGAGATTTTGGCAATTATACTGATGGAAATGGTATAGAAACATCCTCTGGCTTTGAAACTACAAGTTACTCGCTTAAAGCAGGATATAACCCTTCTAATAACCAACGTTTACAAATAGATTGGCGTCAAAAATTTGGTAAAAATATCATGCATGTTGGTTTACCAATGGACTCGCCAAAAGACGATAGTTATATGGTAGGATTGGATTATAAATACAAAAAATTATCCGATAAAATCAGTAGTTTAACCCTTAAAGGATATTACTCTTTTGTAGATCATTTAATGACTAATGGTTATGGAAATGAAGATTATACCAGACCTAACTATCCAGCTATTGACGCTAGAACACCTGTAACTTCTAACACTATGGGAGGAAAATTTGAAATTGGCATCACGCCATCAGATAAATTGTTAATTTATACTGGTTTAGATGCTGATATTATTAAGCGTGAAGGCGATAAAACCGTAACCATAAATATTAATCCAGCTACAGGAATGCCTTTTGGAACTCCAGTAGTTAAAGTGTTAAAAGTATGGCAAGATGCTACTATTAGTGATTTTGGAGCTTACGCTGAAGCAAATTATAAATTAAGTAATCATTTAACTGCAACAACAGGATGGAGAGCCGACTTTGTAAATGCTGGTATTGATGATGCAGATGCTGGTTTTGAGGCACTTTATGGTGGAAAAATTAACGATGTATCGGATGTAGTCATCGGTGGAAACGCATCTGTAAAATACAAGAAAGACAAACTGCAACTGCAATTAGCTTATGGTAGAGGAACACGAACACCATCAATGATAGAACGGTATATTTATAGATTTGTAATCAGTTCTGATTCTCGTGATTATATAGGAAATCCGTATTTAAAACCAGAAATTAACAACCAATTTGAATTTGCAGTAAACAAGCGCTTTGATAATATGAAAGTAGGAGTAAGTACTTTTTATTCCATCATGCAAAACTATATTACTGCAAAAATTAATACAGCTTTTACAGGAGAGTCTGGAGGTTGTGGTGGAGGACCAGTTCAAGCTCCAAAACAATTTGTAAATGTCGATGCAAATCAATATGGTTTTGATGCGTTTTTTGACTATGAGTTTATTGAAAATTTAAGCTTTAAATCAGATATAGCATATACTAAAGCATACAATCAAACCTTTGACGAACCTTTAGCTCAAATAGCTCCTATGAGTGTGCATTTAGGGTTAAAATACGATAAAGAAAACTATTGGATTGACCTTAGAAGCAGTATAATAAGCAAACAAGCGGATTTCTCCCCAAGTTTTAACGAAACAGAAACTCCAGGTTATAATACTTTTGATGTCCGTTTTGGATACAAACCTTCTAAAAAGTTTAGTGTAGGAGCATCAATATTGAATATATTTGATACTGCTTATTATAACCATCTAAATTTTTCTTTTAAGAATGCAGATGAAAACAACGGAATGCGCATATATGAAGTAGGAAGAAACTTTAGTGTTTATGCAAAGTATAAATTCTAAAAACAGATAACTAAAATCACAATAAAATAAATAATATATTAAAATAAAAATCATGAAAACAATAAACAAATTTTTAGCACTAACACTATTATTAATCACTTTAACTTTTACAGTAAGCTGTAGTGATGACGACAATACAGCACCTCAAAACACACACGATGATGCTTATGGAGATGTTTTAGCCAAAAGAATGGTAATGATGGGTGAGGTAAAATATAAATTAATCTTTTTTGCTGGTGGAATTGATATCGTTCCAAACGAAAGTAAAGTTACGCTACCATATAATGTAACCTTAGCAGATGGCACAGAAACAAATGAGTTTACCTTAGAAGAATTTTGGGCAGGAGCAGGAACTTTACGCTATATGGGAGCTCCAATGATGATGACTGCACCAACAGCAGGAGAGTTTACATTTACATTAAAATTTACCGATGGTTATGTAAAAACAGTTACAGATACTTTAGAAGACACAATGGTTGATGTAAACCCTGGAGTAAACATAGAATATACTCCTGGAGATACCTCAATGACTGTTTCTTGGAATGAAGTGCCTAATGCAGATTTATACTGTGTTAAAATTACTGATTTAGATATATTAGCAGAAAAACCATTATTCAAAATAGGAAAAATAGAAACAACACAAACGTCATTAACCATTAATTTTGATGGCGGAAACGGCTGGATGCGTCCAATGTCTGATTTAGTATCAGGTACAAATTATTGGTTATCTGTAGCTGCTAAAAAAGTAGAAGCAGGTAAGCCAATTTCTGGAATGAGTAAGGATTTTCAGTTAAGTGCTTGTTCTAAACAACAATTTACTTACTAAACTTTATTCTAGTTTAAACGTCAGGGTTTCACTCTAAGTGAAGCTCTGACTTTAGCAAGTAAAGTACGCACACCATGACTTTGAGTTACTGTGTGCGTTTTATTTTTACAAATCAAGACTTTTTTACATACTACTTCAACAGTCAGGGTTTTATTGATTTATTAAATAGTCACTCAGAAAATGGAATGGTAAAATAGATGTTTATTTGATTAAAAAATAATTCCTATATTTGTTTTATGGGAAACTTAACAATTACAAATAAGGTTTTAGATAGATATTTTGATTATCTAATAAAGTTTGATGATAAGACAAAGAAAAAATTGATTATCAAACTTACAAAATCATTAGAAATAAAGGAAAAAAAACCATTTGACCTTAAATCTCTTTTTGGTGCGTGGAAAGATGAGAGAAGTACGAAATCAATAATTGAAGATATTAAAAATTCAAGAATTGAACCAAGAGATATAAATCTATAATGAAATATTTACTTGATACAAATATCTGCATTCATTTTTTTCGTGGAAACTATAATTTAATAGACAAAATAGAAAATGTTGGTTTAGAGAATTGTGCTATTTCAGAAATTACACTTGCAGAACTTGTTTTTGGAGCAGAAAACAGTAAATATCCTAAAAAGAATTATAAATTAATAAATACACTTTCTGAACACGTTGCAATTTTACCAATTTTAGATGCAATTGTAGAATATGGAAAACATAAAGTACGATTACGAAAGCAAGGAAAAATGATTAGTGATTTTGATTTGTTAATTGGAACTACTGCTCTAGTAAATGATTTAATAATGGTAACCGAAAACCTAAAAGAATTTACTCGAATTGAAAATATTAAACTCGAAAACTGGATAAAAAGATAACTAAACTCTATTCTAGTTTAACAGTCAGGGTTTCACTCTAAGTGAAGCCCTGACTTTACAAGAAAACTAAAAACCCAAGCATTATTTATTATTTTCTATTATATAATTCAACACTTTGGTCATTAAATGTGCTCTATCTTTTCCTCGTACATTGTGTTCGTGCATTGGATAAGTAAAGAAATCTATTTGCACTCCTTTTTCTACAGCTTCTTTAAGAACAGTCATACTGTGTTGAGGCACAACAGTAGGGTCAACACTTCCGTGGATAAGTAGTAATTTACCATCTAAATTTTCTAAATATTGACCAACTCTAGATTTTGCATAACCTTCAGGATTTTCTTGTGGTGTATCCATATAGCGTTCTCCGTACATTACTTCGTAATATTTCCAATCGGTTACAGGTCCTCCTGCAACTGCTGTGGTAAAAACTCCTGGATGTCTAAGCATCAAAGAAGTCGTCATAAAACCTCCATAAGACCAACCGTGAATAGCAATTCTGTCTTGGTCTATGTAGTAGAAATTTTTAAGATAATCAATTCCTGCTAGTTGATCTTCCATAGCTGCTTCTCCAGCCTTACGATGGATAACACTTTCAAAAGCAAAACCTCTATTTTCTGAACCTCTATTATCTAGCGTAAAGACAATATAATCTTTTTGAGTTGCCAACCAGTGCATCCATAAACTTGCTCCTCCAAGCCAAGAATTGGTAACTAATTGCGCATGTGTTCCTCCATAAACATATACCAAAACAGGATATTTTTTTGAAGGATTAAAATGAGCAGGTTTTATTATTCTACCATATAAATCAAATCCGTCTTTAGACTTTATCGTTACAAATTGAGTAGTTCCTATTGCATAATCTTTTAACGGATTTTCTGCATTAAAAATATTCTTTTCATCCATTGTATTAATATTAAGAATATTTATTTCTCTTGGAATTATTACACTGCTAAAATTGTCAATTAAGTAATCACCTTTGAGTTGTGCTCTGTGAGTACCGTTTTTTGAAGTTAATTTATATTGCTCTCCATGTGCAATATTTACCTTATAGACATGCGTTTCTTTGGCATCTTTTCCTGTAGCAGAAACAATAACATTTTTACCAGATGTATCAAATCCTAAAATGGATTTTACTACAAAATCAAATTTGGTAACTTGACCTTTACATTTCCCTTTAATATTGTAGTGATACACGTTTTTAAATCCGTCTTTTTCTGACAACCACAAAAATTCGGTATTGCTATTTGGAAGGAATATAGCATCGTTTTCTGGTTCAACCCATCTGTCGTTATTTTCTTCTAAAATAGTTTTGGCTTTTTTACCTGTTTTTACTTTGTACGTATTGAGTTCATAATGATTTTGACCACGATTAACCTCGGCAACTAAAACATATTTTTCATCTGGAGACCATGATAAGTTGGTTAAATAATGTTCATCTGATGTATCAATATCTAAATAGATTACTGTATTATTTTCAAGGTCATAAATACCAATTTTAGCAATTTCTGAACCTTGTCCTGCCATTGGATATTTTATGTTTTTGAGTGTTGCAGGATATGTGGTAATATCCACTAACGGATAATCAGTTACATTGCTTTCATCTTTTTGATAGAAGGCTAAATATTTTCCGTTAGGAGACCAAAAAGTACCTTTAGAAATTCCAAATTCATAACGTGCAATAGCTTGACCAGAAACTATATTTTTATCAGTAAAATTAGTTACTTCAATTTTTGGATTTTCTGGTGTTGCGATATATAAATTATTATCAATAGTATAAGCTAGTTTTCCATTTTTAAAATCGGTGTTTTGTGCTTTTTCATCGTAACTTGTTTTACTTATTTCGGTATTTGTTTTATAATTGTAGGTAATTACCGAATTTCCTTGAGTAAAAGTTAAATTAGTAGCATCAATCTTCATAATTCTAGGCAATCGCTTTAAATCTGAATAGGTTTTTTGAAGTTGTTCAAACGTGATTTTTTCAATACTTTCATCTTCAATTCCTTTAATGATATAATCACTTCCTTCTCTATAAAGGTAGTGGTTTTCATCTGTAAATTGTAAACTAGGTAAATATTTAGGATAAAAGCCTCTATATTGCTCTATAACAGCATCTTTAAGAGTTAATTCTTTTTTTTGAGAAAAAGCTTGAAAGCTTAGAATAAAAGCGAGTACTAGTATTAATTTTTTCATTATATAGTGATTAATTCATTTGATTAAATTCCAATTCTAGCCAAAATAGGTTCGTGATCAGAAAAGTGTAATTTATAATTTTTATGTTCGGTAAAGATAAAGGCTTTATCTGCAAAAATAAAATCTATTCGCAAAGGAATTTTTTTTAACTGAAAAGTTCTTCCAAAACCTTTTCCTGCATCAATAAAGCTATCTTTCATATTGGTTATTAATTGATTATATGCCCAAGAATATGCCGTATTGTTAAAATCGCCACTAATAAAAACAGGATATTTACATTTATTTTTATGAGCAACTACTTGCTCTACTTGATTTTGTTGTTTAATAAACTCGTTTCCCATACGTTCTATGAGTTTTTCAGAAGACTTTTGTCCTAAGTTTTCTTTATCTACTTTCAAGCCTAAACTTTCAAAATGCACATTGTAAATTCTAATTGTATCTCTGTTTTTTACCACATCTACAAAAATGGCATTGTTTGGTGTGTGTTTAAAATTTAACGAACCTTGACGAATAATTTTGTATTTAGAATAAATTACTTGACCAAATTTGCCTTTATCTTTTAATGTTTTAATGTATTGATACGGATATTTTATTTCGGATGAAGGATTGTATTCTTGCACACAAACAATATCTGGATTTTCTTTTTTAATAAAAGAGGCTATTTTAGTTGGAATATGTTCTTTTTTAGACCAATGATATGCGTTAAACAACCTCACATTGTAATTCATAATGCTGACTTCATTATTTGCTTTAGTCGCTGAATTTGAAAAAACATACAATGGCGAAGAGGAAAAATAACCAATTCCTAAACAAAAAATGGACAGGAGTGCTTGTTTTTTTAATCCAACCAACCAGTAAATAACAAAAAGGAGGTTTACAATAATTAACACAGGAACAGATAGGCTTAATACCGATAAGCTAGGAGCTGTTTTTGGAGAAATATAAGGCAATACAAAACCTATTAACAACAATATTGCAAAAATATAATTGATACTATAAATTAGTTTGTTAATGATGGAAAGTTTTTTCATTTATATACTTCTTTTTCTATACTCTCTTCTCTATTTTGCTATCTTCTCAAATTACAATCTAAGACCAACACCAAAAGCTACTGTTTCGGCTTTAGCAGCATGTGCTTTTAAACTGATGGAAGCAAACCATTTGTTATTAAAATAACGTTTTAAACCAAGTCGTTCGTATATTCTACCTTCCACTTCCACAGGATAATACACATAATAACCTAGTTGTGTAATTAATGAAAGTTTATTAATAAACAACTCATGACCTACAAAAAGTCCGCCACGTTTAAAATCGCCTTTTTTATACGAATTATCCAGTTGATAATTCAACTCAATATAATCTTTTAACATATATGAAACGTAATAATCTGCTCCAAATTGTAAGGCAGATTTTCTCCCAATACGTTTATCGGCATAAGCAGAAAGCACGTAAAAGGGTTTCACTCCAGAGCCAATATAATCACTTTCATTAGCTCCAAACCTAAACACAAAATTATATTTTATGTTCTCTTTGTATTTTTTTTCTTCCTTAAAGGGAAGGTAATCTAACTTGGTTTCATCTTGTAAATTATAATTCAAACCTATGGTTGTAGCCCAAACATTCACACCAGTATTGGGAGATTTTACACTTGAATTTGAAGCGTGGATAAAAGTTAAACCAGCATTAAAACCAAGGTTGTGGATAATATTTTCTCGTTTATAAAACAGTTTAAAATAGGTGCTAGAGTTGATAGCAGTACCAAAAGCTACATTTTTAGGATTGGTTACTTTATTATACGGATTGGTGTTATACGCAATTCCCCAACCAGTACGCAACACCAATTGATTGTTGTTTTTTCTTGGTAAAAGATAAAAATTGTAATGTGCATAAAGCGAATACAACTTACCTAAAATAGGATTTTTATAATCTTGATATGCCATAGAAACACCAAAATCTGGATAATTAAAACGGTATTCCCAAGCATTATTACCTGTAGTTTTTTTGTTCCAACTGAGTATAAAGCCCGTAGGATGAGCAGTTAAAAAATGACCTACATTTTTATTGTGTTTTAAAATATTTCCATAAAAAGCACTTGCTTGAATATAGCTATGCGTATCATTTTTCTGTTGAGAAAAAGTAGAAATAGAAATGATGAAAAATAAAGATGTAAGTATTTTTTGCATTAGGACAAAAATCGGTTATTTTATTTGTTTGCGCAAATGAAATGATTTGAAAAATTACGTCTCTAATTAAAAGAGCTGTTGCTGGAAATTTAGATTCGGAATGATAAAATTAGATTAGCTTTCTTAAGGCTAGGTTTTTTATCAACGAAAATATCAGATAACATCCATTTAAAATTGATTAATTAGTACCTTTGTTCTCTAAATAATTCAAACAAATGAAATTCAAATATTTTTTAATCATCGTATTATTCGTTTTTATATCAAGTTGTAGAACTGTATCAACACCAGCAACACCAACTGTTTCTAAAGTGAAACAAGAAATTCCTCAAAGGGAACACACAATACAAGCCTTGCTTTGGCAACAAAACGCAGCAGAATATAAAGCATTGTGTTATCAGACCTATAATATAGCAAAGTTGAGTTTAGACGAATTACTAAAAAAAGAGTACAACAAACCCATTGCTATTGTAACAGATATTGATGAAACGGTTTTAGATAACAGTCCGTATAATGCAAGAATGGTAAAATCAGATCAAGGTTACACTAGAGAGACATGGATAGCATGGGGAAAAGAAGCTAAAGCAAAACCTATTCCTGGAGCATTAACCTTTTTTAAGTATGCAGCAAGTAAAGGAGTAACTATTTATTATTTATCAAATAGATACCATATACAACAACCAGAAACTATAGAAAATCTCAAGAAAGTTGGATTTCCAAAAGTGGATAAAGCGCATGTATTGTTAAGAGCAACAACAAGTGCAAAAAAACCTCGTAGAGATTTAATCGAAAAAACACATCAAATTATTATGTTGTTTGGAGATAATTTATCCGATTTTTCAGAAGAATTTGACAAGCAACCAACTGCAAAAAGAAATGCTTTAGTAAACGAAATGCAACAAAGTTTTGGTAAAAAATTCTTTGTGCTTCCAAACCCTATGTATGGTGATTGGGAATCTAAAGGGATTTACGAAGGTAGTTATAATTGGTCGACCAAACAAAAAGATTCTATTAGAAGAACTAAGTTGAGAGCGAATTAGGTGATTTTTATAGCTGTTTTAAGTTGTAAAAAGAGCGCAAAACCAATTCAACATCAAAATACGCTATAAATTATTTATCTTTTTCCGTTTAACTGCACTTAAAATTTAAACCATAGCTATTGCTATGCTTGAAATTTGAAGATTGTAAAACAAAAAAATATTTTAAATTTATTTAGCGCATTTTGAAATAGAATTGGTGTAACCACACTTGTTAATCAATTATTTAGGCTTATTTTATAACTTAGAATAACAATAATATTATTAAACGGTTAGGTTTTATACCAAATACACAATAAAATAAGCCTAATAAATCGTTTATTTTATCACTCCTTTTTAGGCTATGAATATATTTTTACTCATCAATGAGTAATAAACTAAATCAATTTCTTTCAGCTCATTTCAAAATGTACTTGGTATTATTCTTGAGTTGTGATTCATGTAAAAAATCATGAAAAGCAAAAGTTATCTCTAAAAATAGAACAAAGTAACAATCCATTCAGTTTTGTGGTTAAAACCCTCAAAACCAACACATTTTTAAGCTAAAATCATAAAAATATTACAAAGAATTAGACATAACCCATTTTACATTAAACTCAATCCATCACTAATTAAATTTCCAAAATCACCATTTTTCCAGTTTTCTAGATGTTCCAAAAGCATGTTTTTAAATGGATGGTCTAAGTTATAAATCAATTCATAAATTTCTAGTGCCAATAACCATTCAGTATCATTTTGTTTAATATGGTTAAAAATAGCCTTTAATTTATCAATATCAACTTGATTGTTTTCACGCATATCACGTACTTCTTGATACCATTTATGACTAGTTATTTGCGCTTTTGAATACGTTATTTTATGTGTTTTTTCTTTAGGAGCTTCGTAAGTAAGTTCATATCCATCTGGATCTGCAACACCAGCATAGGCAGAAGTAATAGTTGCACCAATAGCCATGTCGTAAATTCCCCATTCTGGTTTAAATAACACTTCATCGCCATATTTAACCGTGCAATTTTTAAAGGAGATTAAAATAATTTTACCTTGTAAATTCCGTTTTCCAGTAATTATTTCACCAGAAACTGTAATTCCACGTTTAAAATTTAAGGTAATTTGTTTACCTTCGTAAATTCCATAAGCTTCTAAATCTGTTGGTGACATATCTTCAATGGCAATATTAATTCCTTTTAATTTTCCAATAGGAGAACCAAATCCATCACAATGATAATCTTTACCATGACCAATAAGTTGCTTATTTTTATACGCTAAAGCAGAAGGTCCTGTAGTCTGAAAATAAATAGCTTGGTAATTTTCATCATCAATTACACGAGTAAATTTTCCAGAAATCTGAATACCAGTACTGAGTTCTATTGTTCCTAAATCTTTAGAGTTTATCAATTTTTCAATTCCTTTAAGACCACCGTTTCTAAGCGCCATAGTATCGGCAAATTCTTCTAAAACAAAGCTTAAATGTGCAAAATTAGGAGTAACATACAGTTGAGGTTGAGGTTTGGTAATATCAAAAGCCTTGCCTGCTGCCTTGATAGAATAAGGTATTTTTTCTACTTCATTACTCAAGCACCATTTACTTTCGCCAATAGAAGACAATAAACCTGCACCATAAATTTTAGGTTGCTCTAAAGAGCCAATCAAACCATATTCAACCGTCCACCAATGGAGGTTTCTAATACGAGCCATTTCGCTAGGTTCGCCCATGTTTTTTGCAATTTCATCAATGCTATTTTCGGCTTCTTTAATGGCTTTTTCTGGAGTATTTGGGTTTTCTTTTATAATGGAAAGGTGTCTAATTGCTTCGTACAATTCGTAATCTTTAGCAGAAGAAATAGCTTTAGCACCAATTTCACCAAAACGCCTTAAATATTCAGCATATTCTGGATTTGCAATAATAGGAGCGTGTCCTGCAGCTTCGTGAATAATATCTGGTGCAGGTGTGTATTCAATATGTTTTGCAGTTCTAATATCAGCAGCAATAACTAGTGTATTGTAAGCTTGAAATTCCATAAACGCATTAGGAGGAATAAAACCATCAACAGCTACAGCGTGCCAACCAATTTTTTTCATAATAGCGTTCATTTCATCCATTTTAGGAATAGAATTGATAGTAACACCCATTTCTTTTAATCCGTTTAAATAAGATTTATGCGCAACATTAGCTAAAAATTTAGTGCTTTTGCGCATTACATAACGCCAAACAGCTTGATTTTTTGACGTATAATCATTGTAAGGCTGTTCAATAGTAAAAACACGTAAATGTTTAGGTAATTTTGATGAAAATTTAGAATCCATAAAAGGTTATTTTGTGTTGTAAAGATAAAAAAAATAAAGAATATTTTTACTATTTCTATTCATTTTGTACATTTACCGTCTAAATTATTACAAATTATTATGAGAAGAAGAGGAAACTTTAAAATCCGTTTACTAATTTTTGCAGGAATAGCTTTATTTTCATTGATTAAATACTGGTCAAATTCCGAAGTTAATGAATATACGGGAAAAAAACAACACATTACTTTAACACCAAATCAAGAAGTGCGAATGGGCTTGCAATCAGCTCCAAGGATGGCGCAACAACACGGCGGTTTGTATCCTAATGAAGAATATCAAGCCTTAGTAGATAAAGTTGGTAACCGTTTAGTAAATAGTAGTATTGCAAAAAACACGCCTTATAGATATGATTTTCATTTATTACGAGATCCTCAAACAATTAATGCTTTTGCTTTACCAGGCGGACAAGTATTTATAACTTATGCCCTATTCGCTAAATTAAAAAATGAAGACCAATTAGCAGGTGTTTTAGGGCATGAAATTGGACATGTTGTAGGAAGGCATTCCGCAGAACGTATGGCGAAACAAGGGCTCACACAAGGATTAATTACCGCAGTTATGGCTGGAGGAGGAGGTGAAGCAGGACAAATGGCAACAATGATAGGTAATATGGTAAACATGAAATACGGGCGACAAGATGAGTTAGAATCAGACGAATTAGGAGTGCGTTTTATGTTAGACGCAGGTTATAGACCAGAAGAAATGATTGGTGTAATGCAAATTTTAAAAGCCTCAAGTGGTGGAAAACGAGTACCAGAATTTCAATCTACTCACCCAGATCCAGAAAATAGGATGGAACATATAAAAGCAGCTATTAAAAAGTATAGAAAATAATGCTTGGTTTAGGAGTGAAAAATGATTCCTTCCCATTTGGTATGCTCGTACCTAATCGGAATTATTCAAGTCCAGAATATCGTTATGGGTATCAAGGAAGTGAAAAAGATGATGAAGTTAAGGGGAGCGGAAATAGTTATACTACACATTTTAGACAATTAGAGCCAAGAATTGCTAAATGGTTGAGTAGAGATCCGAAAGTTACTGCTTTTGAAACACCTTATTCCAGTATGAGTAATAATCCTATTCTTTATAATGATATAAAAGGAGATACTATTTCTTTTAGGGGAAGTGGTGTAGACACTGATAAAGTGATTAATACTTATTCAAAACAACTTGGTAATAATAATATTAGTTATAATGAAATTTTTGATGATAATGGTAATTTAACAGGTGTAGATATTTATGAGGCATGTGAAAATATAGCTAATAATGGGAATGACGAATTGAATAACGAACTAATTAATGTTATTAACAGTTCACATAATACTAGAATTTTTAAAGTTACCACTAGGAGAAGATTTGAAACTGATTTTCCGAAAAATAGAGGAGGAGCTCTTGCTTCAAGAGATTCAAAAAAAATAAAAAAGTATTTAGGTAATAATTATTTTGAGTATGTAATTTTTATGGCAGATGATTTCTTTGATCATAACTATTCTACTGGAGATTATGATTATATTGAATATCAAGCTCCTTTCATGATGGATAATACTAGATTACATAGAAATATACCTTTTAATGAAGCTGTTTTTCATGAGACAATTCATATTTCTCTTTGGCAAAGTGGCAGGAAAAATACTGAAAATACAGTTATTTCCATAATGAATAAGTATAGAGTTTTAAATAAAATACTAAAGTTTCGCACCCAATAAAATCAATACCTTTCATCAAATATTTTCTAAAAATGTAGCATAATTTTTTAGGGTAAAATCCTAAAAATCAGTATA
>Ga0256840_1002361_pt1 | contig 16724 bp, 12 predicted proteins | sample 355202metaG_FD_185969 | JGI IMG/M metagenome (GOLD analysis project Ga0256840, IMG submission 185969) | Hydrothermal vent microbial communities from Mid Atlantic Ridge, Atlantic Ocean - 355-202 | ecosystem: Environmental > Aquatic > Marine > Hydrothermal vents | place: Atlantic Ocean: Mid... | reverse complement strand
TGGAAATCTGGGCATGGTAAGGCTAGTGAGGCACTCCCAAAGGAAACGGGGAGAAACTGATAGGCATTGCCTAAACCAAAGACGCCATCTCTTGACCCTACTGTTATGGTCAAAGACTCTACAGAAAATCGTGAGGCACGCCAACACACTCATCTGTGAGTGCTTCGCTTTTTCGACACATCCTGTGTCTTCTTCGCAGCTACCGCTTTGGCCGTAAAAGCGAGAAAATATTGCACACAGTGCAATCCCACTTGGCTACCGCCAGCGCCTACGCGCACTGTAAAGGACAACAGAACGGACATAGAAGTGGGAAAGACATTGGTCGCAGCTGCCGCTTTGGTCGAGAAAGTGGAAAAGATGTTGCCACTGGCAACTCCACTCACTGTGCAATCCCACTCCTCACATCTTGTGAACTTGACGATGGCGAGCTCATATGCCTTGATGAAAACTTCGAGGGAGATTTGCAACCTTGAAGTTAGTTTGTTCAAATTACTTTACACGAAGCTGTTGTCAATTTTTCAACATCCATGCTGTTTTCAATGAACTTTGTTACATCCAAATCTTTTTTTGTTACTCTCACGCACAACGTGAGTTATTTTTTTCCGAATTTTCCTTGAGTATTCCTGGTAAAAATGTTAAAATTCAATTGAATACGAACTCCTTGTATAATCCTGGGAATATGGCTCAGGAGTTTCTACCAGGCGACCGTAAATCGTCTGACTACAAGGGTGATTGGTGTGTATAAATCACTCTTGTGGAGTGATTTTTTCTTTTTTATGTATCTCAAAGGAATAGAATAGTATTTACAAAAATCACAAGAAAGGATGATCTCAAGTGAAAGTATCGATCATTCTCGGCTCAGAAAGTGACAGAGAATTCGCACAACATGGAGCAGAAATACTTGAAAGTGCCAATGTCGACTTTGAAATCGTGGTTCACTCCGCTCATAGAGATCTCAATGGGCTTTTAAAATATCTAAACGAAATGAAAAGTGTTAAGGTTATAATAGCAGTGGCAGGAATGTCAGCAGCTTTGCCTGGCATAGTTGCGTCGCACGTTGAAATACCTGTCATTGGTGTTCCAAGGGATGTTGGTGCTTTTCACGGGATCGACGCGTTACTCTCGATGATCCAAATGCCCAAAGGTGTTCCGGTGGCCACAATGGGAGTCGGAAAAGCAGGCATGATCAACGCTGCAAAATTGGCTTTAAGAATTTTGGGGGTGATTAAATGACGAGAGAAGAAATTCTAAATCTTATTGAAAAGAGAAGTGTAAAGATCATTCGACTCCAATTCACAGATTTAGATGGTACATTAAAACAGGTAAGTGTGCCTGTTTCGGAAATTGGCAGAGTGCTGGACAATGATATCATGTTTGATGGTTCTTCAATAGAGGGATTCGCCCGTATTGAAGAATCAGACATGTATCTTAAACCCGATCTTGATACCTTTACACTGATACCTTGGGAAAATTTTAAATCAGCTCGTATCATCTGTGATGTTATGAATTCGGATGGAACGGACTTCGAAGAATCACCAAGGCACATTCTAAAAAAAGTGGTTGAGGAAACGAAAAGAATGGGTTTTGAAGCCTATGCCGGACCTGAGCCTGAGTTTTTTCTTTTCGATACGAAAAACAGCGATTCAAATTCACATTCTCACATCTATCATTCTGGCAATCCCGTCCTTCTCGATTCCGGAAGTTATTTCGACATGCTTCCACTGAGTAGGAGTGAATTAGCACGTCGTGAAATGGTGCAAGCACTTGAAGATATGGGTTTTGAAGTTGAAGCGGCTCATCATGAAGTAGCCCCTTCGCAACATGAAATTGATTTCAAGTACGCGGATATATTGACAACTGCTGATAGAGTCCAAACTTTTAAACTTGTTGTTAAAACCATTGCGATAAAGCACGACCTTCACGCAACATTCATGCCTAAGCCAATAGAGGGCGTCAACGGTTCTGGAATGCACGTCCACATAAGTCTTTTTAAGAATGGGGACAATGCTTTTTACGATCCCAATGGCGAGTACGAGCTTGGCCAAACTTTTATGCATTTTGTTGCTGGAATCGTAGAACACGCGCGTGCCATAACAGCCATCACAAATCCAACTGTGAATTCGTATAAAAGGCTCATTCCAGGTTATGAGGCTCCCGTGAATATCGCATGGGCAGTTGGAAACAGAAGCGCGCTTGTGAGGGTACCACAAGCCAGGGGTAAAGCCACAAGGCTCGAATACAGAAGTCCAGATCCGTCGTGTAATGCTTACCTTGCTTTTGCTCTCATACTTGCTGCCGGTCTTGATGGAATAAAACGGGGGTTAATGCCACCTGAGCCTATAAACCGAAACATATTCAAAATGACCAATTCTCAAAGAGAAGACAAGAAAATAAAAGCTTTACCGGGGAATTTGAAAGAAGCCCTTAACGAAGCAAAGCAAGATAAGCTCGTTTTAGAAACGATGGGAGAGAACGCTTTTGATACTTTCTTCAAAATGAAATCGACAGAATGGTCTGAATTCTCTTCTGCCGTAACTGACTGGGAAACGAGAAAATATTTTAATGTGTTGTGATGATGTGTGGATGAAATACTCATAATCGATTATGGTTCACAATACACGCAACTCTTAGCAAGAAAAATACGAGAGGTAGGTGTTTATTCACGCGTTGACACACCTCAAAAAGCGCATCCATCGGATAAAACAATGGGCGTGATCCTTTCCGGAGGGCCACAGAGTGTTTATTCTTCAAATGCACTTAATATACCAGATTGGGTGCTTTCATCAGGTCTACCAATACTTGGTGTCTGCTACGGTATGCAGCTTTTGGTTCAAAAATTTGGTGGAAGGGTCCTGCGTGGTAAAGTTTTTGAATATGGAATGACCAACGTGATTTTGTCAGAAGATACCATCTTTTCCAGCCTTCCAAAAGTTGTAAAGGTTTGGATGAGCCATGGTGATTCTGTAGAAAAAATCCCGGATAGTTTCATTAAAATAGCCGAAAGTGAGGCTGGAATAACAGCAGCTATACGCTCAAGTAATAAAAAGATATATGCCCTTCAATTTCACCCAGAAGTCTTTCAAACTGAGCATGGTACTGAAATGATTCGATACTTTGTCACTCAAGTATGCAAAGCCAGGCAAAATTGGAAAATAGTGGATTACACGAGCTTTGCAATCGAAAAGATACGCAAAACTGTTGGAAATTCAAAAGTAATAGGTGCTATCTCTGGAGGAGTAGATTCTGCTGTGGCCGCTTCAATAACGGCTCGTGCCATTGGGGAAAATCTTCAATGTGTTTTTATTGACAACGGTTTGCTTCGCATGGAAGATGAATCTGTCCCCGAAAAGCTTCAAGAAGTTGGAATGAAGATTAAACGCATAAATTCTTCTGATCTTTTTTTAGAAAGGTTAAAGGGGGTAATTGATCCAGAACAGAAACGCAAGATAATAGGTAAAACTTTCATAGAAGTTTTTGAAAAAGAGGCAAAACTTTCCGATGCCGAGTATCTCCTTCAAGGTACAATTTATTCCGACGTGATCGAGTCCGCTGCAGCTTCGACTACCTCTGCCAAAATAAAAAGCCACCATAACGTTGGAGGACTCCCAAAAAAGATGAAGTTAAAACTCGTAGAACCGTTGCGCGAGCTTTTTAAAGATGAAGTAAGAGAAGTGGGAAAGGTGCTGGGTCTCACGCCTGAAATTTTGGATCGGCATCCATTCCCAGGACCGGGGTTAGCAGTAAGGATAATTGGAGAGGTTACTCGAAAACGTGTGGACATTTTAAGGCGGGTTGATGATGTGTATATCCAAATACTGAGAAAAGCTGGAGAATATCCAAAGATATGGCAAGCTTTCTCGGTTCTCCTACCAGTAAAGAGTGTCGGAGTCAAGGGTGATGAACGTTCTTATGGATACGTAGTGGCATTACGTGCAGTTAACAGTGCCGAAGGAATGACGGCATCATGGTATCCAATGCCACACGATATTATCAGAGAAATATCATCCAAGATTACGGATCAGATTCCCGAGATCGGTAGAGTGGTCTACGACGTGTCTGATAAACCTCCAGCTACGATAGAATGGGAGTGAGCAAAGCGAATAAAAAGAGGTGTTAAATTTGTTTAAAAAAGCCTACACTTTTGATGATGTGTTACTCGTGCCAAGATACAGCGAAGTGCTTCCATCTCAAGTCGACACTCGCACACGTTTGACGCGAGAGATAAAACTTAACGCACCTTTACTGTCTGCAGCAATGGATACAGTAACAGAGTCAAGAATGGCTATTGCCATGGCACGTGAAGGGGGAATTGGAATCATACACAAAAACATGACTCCGGATCAACAGGTAAGTGAGGTTAGACGTGTGAAGCTTACAGAAAACGGGATCATACGTGATCCAGTGACAATTTCTCCAGATTCAACCATTCAAGACGCTGAGAAAATAATGCAAATTTACAAGATAGGTGGTCTGCCAGTTGTAGATAACGAAAAGTTTCTCGGACTTATAACCAATAGAGATGTGCGGTTTGAATCCAACATGTCCAGAAAAGTTTGTGAACTCATGACAACTTTTGATAAGCTTATAACCGCTCCTCCATCTGTGACACTTGATGAAGCGCGTGAAATTCTCCATGCTCACAGAATAGAGAAACTTCCGATAGTGGATGGAAAGAAACTTGTGGGTCTCATCACGATAAAAGATATAAATGCCGTCATCGAATTTCCAAATGCTTCCAGAGACGAACGCGGTAGACTATTAGTTGGCGCAGCAGTTGGCGTTTCTTCTGATACAGATGAACGTGTTGAAGCACTCACCAAGGCAGATGTTGATGTGATAGTGATCGATACTGCCCATGGCCATTCAAAGGGCGTGATTGACACTATAAAGCGTGTGAAGTTGGATCACCCAAATATTCAAATCATCGCCGGCAACATTGCAACTGCTGAAGCAACGAAAGCGCTCATTGAAGCCGGTGTCGATGCTGTAAAGGTTGGTGTTGGTCCAGGTTCGATATGTACCACAAGGGTAATTGCTGGCATAGGAGTTCCACAATTTAGCGCAATAATGAGCTGTGCTAAAGAAGCATCCAAATATGAAATTCCAGTTATCGCTGATGGCGGTATCAGGTATTCTGGAGATATTGTGAAGGCATTAGCAGCAGGTGCATTATCTGTTATGATGGGAAGCATATTCGCAGGAACGGAAGAAGCACCAGGTGAGACGATCATATACGAGGGAAGAAAATTTAAGACTTATCGCGGAATGGGAAGTCTTGGCGCGATGAAAGCTGGCAGCAGTGATAGATATTTCCAAGAGAATGCTTCACCAAACAAATTGGTCCCAGAGGGAGTTGAAGGTATGGTTCCCTACAAGGGAAGAGTCTCAGAGGTCTTTCATCAGTTGATGGGGGGATTAAAGGCTGGTATGGGATACTGTGGTGCTGCGACGATCTTGGAACTCCAAGAAAAAGCCACCTTTGTCGAAATAACACCTGCTGGTGTGAAAGAATCACACCCTCATGACGTAAGGATCACGAGAGAATCTCCTAATTATAGCTTTGGAGGTGCACAATGATCGACAGATACACGCCAGAGTGTATGAAAAAAGTATGGTCAGAAGAATCAAAGTTTGAACGCTGGCTTAAAGTAGAACTCTCTGTCATGGAAGCTTACGAGGAACTTGGCATGATCCCTAAAGGCTCTGCCAAACGTGCACATGATCTTGCAGTAATAGATGTGGACGAAATTTCCCGAGTCGAATCATCTGTAGGACACGATGTTATAGCATTCATAAAAGTCGCAACTTCGAAGATGGGCGATATTGCACGATATTTTCACTATGGATTGACTTCTTCCGATGTGGTAGATACGGCACTTTCCATGGCAATAGTCGAAGCAACAGATGCGATTCTCAAAAAATTACAGAAAGTCATGGACAAGACACTGAAAGTTGCCAAACATTATCGTAACACACCAACGATAGGACGAACTCATGGTATTCATGCTGAGCCCACATCATTTGGTTTAAAGGTGCTAAATTGGTATGCAGAACTTGAACGCGCAAGAGATCGTATTTTGATCGAAAAGAAGCGAATATCCGTTGGAAAGATATCTGGAGCAGTGGGAAATTACGCCAACATACCACCCAAAGTGGAAGAAATTGCGTGTGCGAAGCTCGGTTTGAAACCATGCAAGATATCCACACAGGTCATACCACGTGATTTACATGCGGCTTACATTGCAACGCTTGCAGTGCTTGCAGGTGGAATAGAAAGAATAGCAACAGAAATTAGACACCTCCAAAAAACCGAGGTTAGAGAATTGGAAGAGCCATTTTCAGAAAAACAACGTGGTTCGAGTGCTATGCCACACAAAAAGAATCCAATTCTGTGCGAACGTATGACTGGAATCGCGCGTATGATCCGAGGATACTCTGCATCTGCAATGGAAAATATCGCTTTGTGGCACGAAAGGGATATATCTCACTCTTCAGTTGAGCGTGTGATCTTTCCGGATACCACAACGCTTACGTACTACGCCCTTGAAACCCTTGAGCATGTGATAAGCGGGCTAAAGGTTAACGAAGAAAGGATGAGGAAAAACATAGATATCACAAAAGGGCTGACTTTTTCACAAAAAGCACTTTTGAAATTGGTGGAAAATGGGACAAGCCGTGAAGAAGCTTACCTTGTAGTTCAACGAGCTTCTATGAAAGTTTGGAGTGGGAAAAGTCCAGATCTTCTTAGTGCAATCCGAGAAGAATTGCCGGATGCTGATTTCAGTGGTGTTTTTAACGTAGAACCTTTTTTGGCACATGTAAACGACATTTTCAACAGATTTGAGCTGCCAGAAAGGAATACAGCTCTTTTAGCATTTTCGAACAAGAGAATAGATGCAGACAGAACAACAAATAGTGTAATCGTTGGCCTGCAATGGGGGGATGAAGGAAAGGGAAAGATCACTCAATACCTTTCGAGAAGCCATGATTGGGTGGTAAGGTTTTCTGGTGGCCCCAACGCCGGGCACACAGTTTACTACAACGGCACGAAATCCATTCATCATCTCCTCCCATCCGGAACTGAAGAAAATAAGTTCTTCATAGCACGCGGTACGCTCGTGGATCTAAAAGTTCTGAACGAGGAACTTGATTCCATATTTAAAATATTTGACAGTTCTAAAATGAGCATTCACATTTCACCATGGTGCCGAGTGATAACACCTATTGAAAAAGCACTGGATTTAGAAATAGAAAAATTGAAAGGGCCTAATGCGGTTGGAACGACAGGACGGGGAATAGGCCCCACCGTGGCAGATGATGCTCACAGAGCAGCATTAAGACTTTTTGATTTTTTTGATGAAAAACGCATCAAAGAAAAATTGAAAATCCTCGCAGCAATTTCAGAACCACTTATAGGATCTGTTGACGTTGATGAAATGGCAAGAAAACTTTTAAGGGAATTCGAAACCGTAAGAAAATTTGTGAAAGAAGTTAAGCCGAATGGCAACGTGCTCTTTGAAGGAACACAAGCGATAATGCTCGATCCCATGTATGGAACGTATCCTTACGTTACTTCTACGGCATGCGCACCATCTGCTGTGTTTTACGGTTCAGGATTTTCAGTTTCCAATCTGGAAGTTTGGGGTGTTTTCAAAGCTTATATCACAAGAGTGGGAGCGGGACCATTTCCAACTGAAGTTTTTGGTGAAGAAGCTGACAAAATCAGAAAAGCTGGCGGAGAATTTGGTGCGACAACTGGTAGGCCAAGAAGATGCGGGTGGATCGATCTACCTCTACTCAAATACGCTTGCGATGCCGCAAATGTAAACCATCTTGTCATGACCAAGGCAGATGTGCTTAACGGCTTTGATCGCATTGGTGTTTGCTATAAACACAATCATCTGGAAGCACCTTATGAACTTGAAAATTCAAAGCCGCAAATCGAATACATTAAAGGATGGAAAAACCTTGACAGCGGTACATTTAGCGATTTTATCTCTATCATCGAGAAAGAAATCGGCAGAAAAGTGGAATACGTCTCATTTGGCCCCGGAGAAAAGGATATTAGGCAAGTTTAAAATTTTAGCTCGTTTCTTACGGAATAAATGTCTCCTCTAAATATGAAAGATAAATAATAAAAGGGCCTATTTTTTTTTGTAAAAATAGTTCGTGTCAAGTTTAAAACTGGCATAACATCTACACCCATGAGCTTTGCCAATTTGGTGTCAAGGATCATGGGTTTTATTTCTTGAATCATTCTTGTAAAAGTTATTCCTATTTTGTACGCCAGAAATTCGTACATTGAATCTTCTATATCCTGCTTTTTAAGATTCCCAACTACAGCTTTTAGGAGATACGATTTTTCATGGGCTACAGGAATATTGTTAACGTATCTTATTCTCTCTATGTAATAAACTTTATCTTTTTGGTCACAATCCAATTTATCTGCAATTTCAGCTGGAGCTCTTATTTCTTCAAAACTTATCAATTTTGCAGACGGAACATATCCTCTAGCAATCATTTCAGAAGTAAAAGATATCAATTGTTCCATAAAGTCTGACTTTCTCTTTCTACAAACGAATGTTCCTCTTCCGGGTCTTCTTATCAAATATCCATCATCGACAAGCAAGCGAATTGCCTTTCTTACTGTATCCCGACTAACGTTATAATCTTTCATAAGCTGAAAATCGCCCGGTATGCGCTCTCCAATCTTCCATTTCCCATTTATGATCAACGATTTTATACTTTCTGCTACTTCTTTATATAAGGGTATCAAACTACACCTCCAATTCTTTCAACTGATCATTCCGACTTTCTCTTCTTATTAGGAGAAAGATCGAGAGCAAGTGTACCACCAGGGTTCATTATGTTATTTGGGTCAAAGTACCTCTTTAGCGCTTTGTACAAGCCAAGTTGATTTTTCCCTATTTGTTTTTCAAGCCACGGCGCGGTCATTTTCCCTATTCCATGATGATGGCTCATCGCGGCCCCATATTTTTGGATACTATCGAGAATGCCATATTGATAATCAAGGTATTCCTTGATCGAATCCATCTTTGCTACGAAAATGAAATAGAGATTCGCACCCTGAGGATAGAAATGAGATATATGAGTCATGGCGATCGTGTTAGGTCTGCTTTTGCAAAACTTTCTAACACCAGAATGGACTTTTTCAATATTTTCCCAATTGACTGCACATTCAAGAGTGTCTATTATTATACCGTAATCTTGGAGATCCTCCCTCATGTAAGGATCTTTGAATCTTCCTTTTTCCCAAGAAGAAGTGATGTAGCCAGTCGTGTACATGGCTCCGTACTTCCTGCATATCTTTTTTATTTCTTTCTTGACATGTTTTGAAAAAACCTTTTCTCCTTCGGCAAAGCCTAAAAGCAAACATCTTTGCAAAGGCTTATATCCTCTTACACTCATTATCTTATCTATTAAAGTACCTTCAACTCCGTAAAGTTTCATAGCCACATCTGTTTCTTCGGGATCTGAAAGGCGAAAAACAGATGGGTACCCAAATTGCCCTTGCATTATTTCTCTCGTTGCATTTATGGCATCTCGCCAATTTTTAAAGATAAAACTGAACTTTTTGTGGTTCTCAGGCATATATCTAAATATTTTCAACGTGACTTCCGTGAGTATACCAAATGCTCCTTCACTTCCCATCATTATTTGATCTATATCTGGTCCTGTAGCGGTAGCTGGAAATTCTTGCGTCTTTATGGTACCTATTGGTGTTTCATACTCCTGTGCAAGTACTATATCCTCTATCTTTCCAAAATATGTGGAGTTTTGCCCTGCACCTCTTGTTACTACCCAACCACCAACGGAAGAATACTCAAAGGATTGCGGAAAATGACCACAAGTGTATCTTCTTTTAGCTTTGAAAAATTCAGGGGCATTGTTCAAAACTTTTTCCAATTCTGGGCCTGACATACCAGGCTGAACCGTTATAGTTTGGTTTAGCTCGCTAAATCTTATGACTTTGTTCATGTGCTTTCTCATATCGAGAGTAATGCCGCCCTTTACAGCTTCAAATCCCCGAGTTACCGAAGATCCTCCTCCAAAAACGTAAATTGGTATTTTTTCTTTATCGCAATATCTCACTATGTCTTTTATATCTGCTTTATTTCGTGGGCATATAACCACGTCTGGAATGTTTTCTACTATTTTCCTTCTCAATCTCATTAGGTCTATCATTGTCTTTCCATAGGCAACCTCAAGTCTCGAGTAGTCATCTAATTTCACATTTTCTTCTCCGACTATGTCAATAAAATGTTGAATTTGATCAGTTGTTAAAGAGATAGCTTTGTCATATGAAACTTCCTCCAAACCTAAATTCTTCGGTTTTTTGAAATCTTCATCTGTCATATTGAAAGTCTTTTTAATGAGTTCATAAAGCCTTTTGTTTGGGTGCTTGAACTCATCTTTAGCTCCCCACTTGAAAATGGATCTGTAAGAATTTTTTGGCGGTATATCTTCATACCAACTCGGTTGAAAAGAATTTTTTGACATATTTTTCCTCATATTTCTGGATAATTGGTTATCCTCTTTATGTCTTTGTATATCTTCTTTAAGCTGGGATATATTTTTTTATAGACATCTTTATACAGCTTCCTGTACACTCTGGAATTTTCAGGATTTGGTTTGAAAATACTTTTATAGTGAACCATGTTTTTAATGGCTTCTTTATAATCTTTATAAGTACCTATGCCAACAAATCCAATAATGGCGGCTCCCAGGCCAGAGACTTCATGCGTATTGATTCTGTAAACAGGCTTGTTAAACATATCTGCTGTTATTTGGCAAATAGCATCGCTTCGAGAACCGCCACCTGCTACCATAATCTTTTGAACTTTAGTTTTGGATTTTTTTTCAATCTTTTCAAGTCCATCCATTAACGCATAGTTTATTCCTTCTATGATGGCCCTGTATACATGGATTCTTGTATGTACATCGCCAAAACCTATTATCGAACCCTTGGCATCTGGAGTTTTTACGTGTGGCCCCCAATAAGGTTGAAGCACAAGTCCCAGTGAACCGGGTGGAATCTCGTTTAATCTTTGATTTAACAATTTTTCTGCGCTGATATGCTTTTTCTCTGCTTCCTTCACTTCTTTTTCTGCAAATTCTTTTTTGAACCAGCTTATCATCCAGTATCCTCTGAATATTTCAATCTCAGGATTATAATTTCCAGGAATCACAGCTGGATACGATGGCATAAATCTCAGTGGCTCGAAATAGACTGGGGATGTTATTTGAACAGTGGCCGTAGTCCCAAAGCTGAGACTAGCAGAAGAAGGCTCTATACATCCATTCCCGAGAGTCTCACATCCTTTGTCCGATCCTCCAGCTACAACGGGTAATCCTTCTTTAAGACCGGTTTCTTCCGCCGCCTTCTTAGTTACCTTCCCTATGATACTTCCGGCTTCCACAAGATCATAAAGCTTATCCCGTTCTACGCCAAACACATACCACTTCCAGCTGTTATTTGACTTTTCCCATCTTTTGTTTTTATAGTCAAAGGGCAAAAATCCTATTTGTGAAGCTATGGAATCTACGAATTTTCCAGTGAGCTTATAATTGAAAAAACCCGAGATTAGCATGTACTTATAAGTCTTATCCCAAAATTGAGGCTCGTTTTCTTTTATCCAATTGGCTGTCGAATGTTTTCTGATTATTTCAATGGTTCTTCTCATCGATATAATGGTAAAAATGATCTTATCAGAAAATCTCAAGGGTTCTTTACATTTAGCTTTTCTTTGATCCAGCCATAAAATGGACGGTCTGATTACCTCTCCATTTTTATCCAAAAGCACTTCCGTGGCTCTCAATGTTGTAACAACAATCGCTGCGATTTTCTTCCATTCTTCAGGATTGCTTTCTTTTACCGTGCGCATAGCTTGACAAGCCTTTTGCCAGTACATTTCAGGATCTTGCTCTGCCCAACCAGGTTTTTTCGAAAAGTAAGGTTGAATTTCTCTCTTGTCCTTTGCGATTAGATTCCCTTCGCTGTCAAATATCATTGCTCTAACACTTTGAGTTCCACAGTCGATAGACAGTATTCGTTTTTCCCCCATTGGCATTCTCCTCAAACTTATTTTTTAAAATTCTCAAATGTTATTCTATGGTTGAAGTGGATATGACATTCACGCCTGTGTCTAAAACATTCCTTACAATTATATCGCCAATCGACACCTTTTTTTCGATTGTCACTTTTTTCATTTCTGCCATAAAATCGAAAATCAATTTTTTAGGAATTTCTCCATCTGTTCTCACCGGTAATATTGGCAATTCTCTAAAAACAGTTTTAACAGTTGTACACACAGTTCTCGTTGGATTAGTCGTTTCATGTATTGCAAATTCTCTCCCCTTTGGGCATAAATTGCCTTCGACTATCCATTTACCATTTTTTTTATCGATTTTTAACTCGCATCCGTTGGGACACAGAATGCATGTGATCTCTTTCACGGTTCACCTCCCAAACTTCAAAACTCAACTCAGAATCATCACTAAGATCTGAAGGAAGGTCAAAGACTATTCTTTTCATTTCAGCCGGCCTCAAATAAAGATATCTTCTCTTCAATATTTCACGATTTCCGAGTTTTGCCATAAATTCAGCGTTTTTCGTTGTTGATTTGACTCTAAAATACAGGATCACTTTCTTGTTTTTGGATTTCACATTGATCATTTGTGGCACCAGGTAAAGTAAGTTTTTCCCCTTATTTAAGGGGATCAAATGAGTTTTTCTCACAGGAGTGTATCTTGAAGCTCCCAAGCCAGCGATCTCCCCACTTTCAGATACATAATCAACGAGATCATTTACATGAAGCGAATTGCCACAAGAAAAAACACCGCCCATGTTAACCGACATGAGGTCTTGATCCACGAGAGGTCCTTTTGTGGAAGGATCCATTTTTAAGCCAAGAGATTCTGCCACTTCATTTTCGGGTATCAAACCAACAGAAAGTATGACAGTATCGCACTTCACGATCTTTTCCGTTCCCTTTATTGGCTTCATGCCTTTGTCAACTTCTGATATTTCAACAGCTTCTACTCTTTCGTCACCAAAGATCTTAGTTATAGTGTGTGAAAGATACAAAGGAATTGAATAATCATCCAGACACTGTATCAAATTTCTTTTCAGCCCTGATGGTTCTGGTTTTGCCTCATAAACTCCAATGACTTTAGCTCCTTCCAAAGTCAATCTCCTCGCCATTATGAGTCCTATATCTCCGCTTCCTAAAACAGCACATTCCTTCCCCGGAAGATATCCCATTATATTGGTAAAATATTGAGCAGTACCTGCGGTGTACACGCCTGCAGGCCTTGAACCGTGAATAAAAACTTGTTTGGCTGTTCTTTCTCTACATCCAGTTGCGAGTACTATACTCTTCGTTTTTACTTTTTCCATTCCCATTGAGTTAACAAGCTCCAGCTCGAATTTCTCACCACTTTTTTTGATCTTTGTCACAAAAGATGAAAAACTCATCTCCACGTTTTTTTCTTTTGCTTCCTTTATAAACTTATAGGCATATTCAGGACCAGAAAGCCTTTGACCAAATCTAACCACTCCAAATCCATCGTGAATGCACTGTTTTAATATTCCTCCGGGTTTATTCTCCCTTTCAATTACAAGCGTTTTTGAGCCATTTTCATTTGAAGTAATCGCCGCAGCCAAACCTGCTGGTCCTGCGCCGAGAACTACCACATCGTAACTTTTCATTTTATCTCTCTCCAGATTTTTCTTTGGCTTTAATCCTTCTTAGCGAATTCTTTGTTTCTTCTCGAAGAATGTACGATTCTCCGCCCTTTTTTCTTATCTTAAGCATATTCATCCCACTCTCTTCATGTATGATCTTCATAATAAGAGGAGTGCAAAAACCTCCTTGGCACCTTCCCATTCCGGCACCAACTCTTCTTTTAATAGAATCTAAGCTTTTTGCAGGTATGGCTGAGTGTATGGCATCTATTATTTCTCCCTTGCTTATTTCCTCACATCTGCAAATTATCACACCATAATCTGGATTCTGGGCTATAAGTCTTTTTCTTTCTTCATACGGGAGAGAATTCACAAGCGGGATACCTTTCCTCGTTGGATTCCAATTGCTCTTTTTCTTAACTAACATGTAATTTCTTAAGACTTTCACAGCCATTTTTTCCACATCCTCAGCTATTGCAGGCGCTGAAGCTATTCCTGGAGATTGAATTCCAGCTACGTGTATTAAGTTCTGCACATACTCTGATTTTTCCACTATAAAATCCTCTTCATAAGTTGCGGCTCTCGTACCAGCGAAGTAAGTTATTACATCATTTTTGCTCAATCCCTTTATTGTGTGTAAATGCTTGTTCAAAACTTCGTCCACTCCTTTTGGCGTGGTCGTGTAATCCTCTTTATAAGGCTGTTCATAAGCGTTTGGGCCTATCAAAATATTTCCATCTACAGTTTTAATGAGGCCCCCACCTTTCGTATTGGAGCGCCTATTAATAGTCAACTTGGAAACTATCGAATTCAACAACCACCCCTTTTTCTTATCAAGAATCACCTCTTCTCCCTTTCTTGGATGAATTGTAAAAAATTGGTCGCCAGCCATATTCGCCACCTCATCTGCAAAATTTCCGGCGGCATTTATTACAACTTTTGGGTAGATTTTCCCTCTGTTCGTATCTACAGATATTATCTTTCCATTTCTCACTTCCATCGATTTAACCACAGTTTCAAGGAAGAATTTCACACCATTCTGAGCGGCGTTTTCCGCGTACGCGATGGTGGTTTTATATGGAGAAAGTACACCTGTATCCGGAAGAAAAAACGCTCCTCTTATTTCACCAGTTATATTTGGTTCAATCTCTTTAGCCTGCTCGACGTTTAAGAAATGAACTTTCACTCCGTTCCTTCTGGCTCTCCTTATGATCAGTGGCTTGATCATTTTAATGTAAACACTATCGTAAAGGACAAGAGAACCCTTTCTGTTGAATTTGATATCCAACTCTTTCGAAATTCTCGTATACATCTTATTGCCACGGACATTGTAAAATGCTTTTTTAGAGCCTGGTGGCGGAACTATTCCTGGATGAACCACTCCATCATTTCTCGAAGAAGTATGAGTACCAACATCCTCTTCTTTGTCCACGAGAGCAATAGAAATATCCCATTTTGAAATCTCTCTTGCTATTGAACAACCTATAATTCCTCCTCCTATGATCAAAACATCGAACTTTTTGCCTTCTAAACTACCGTCTCTTACCGTGGGAGATTTCATTTTTGGAATCTCTAAACCTTTAACTCTAATTCTGTTCACAACCCCCTTATATCCTTTATCCGCCGCCAGTTTTCCAGCTCTTATAACGTCATCCCATTTGTCGACTTCTCCTTCCAAAACGATGGAAGAATGGAATTCACTGCAGACAATATTCTTCGAAACCTTTTTTCTTAGTAACGATTCAATTTTTTCTACCCGCATATTTGTCCCTTCTGTTTTACCTGACCGTATTGTACGTACATTTAATTATACAACTCCATAGCCTTGATGTCAATATCAAGAATTACCTCACAAAATAACAAATAAGATGGAAAAGTATACTCGATACACTTCAAAATTGAAGTCCAGAAAGTAATCATCGGCGATGACATTGCCTTACAGGAGCCTCCGCAGCGTAGCGAGGACAGATCCGAAAGACATTGTCAGAGCCATCAACACTTATCTTTTAAAGTTAAATTAGTATATATACCTTTTCACTTTTCACCTTGTCCAATCCTTCAGGAGAGCAATATAATACCGAGACTTATCTTTCGTTTATGTTCGTGATATAATTTTGTTGTTACGTTTGTCTTGAAAAGAATTTTTAAATTCGCTTCTGTTAAATAAAGTAATAGTTATTTTCACATTATTCTCAAGAAAGCGAAGGATAAAAATGCGTCTGAGAATAAAATATGCTTCAAAAGAAAAGGGACTGTTACTTCCGCTTCATTACAATAGCTTGCTACAAGCGTGGCTTTATAACACCTTTTCAAATAAAATAGCAAAATTTCTTCACAGAGAAGGCTTTTCATTAGATAAAAGACATTTTAAGCTCTTTGTTTTTTCTCGCATCTTAGAAAAGGGCGAAAAAGTTCATGGAAAAGAATTGACTCTTCTCAAATCCGACCTTGGTATCGATAGCAATTTTATCTTTAAAACTAAGAGAAGCATGAATGTTGAAGAAGCGCTTTACTTTCGAGATGGATTTTCATTCTACTTTTCATCTCCAAAAAATTTTCTCATTGAAGATATGGCACGCAGAACTGTATTGCAGTCTGGATTTGTTTTTTTGAATCAAAATGTTTTTGTGGAATCTGTAGAAGTACTTCAAACACCGACGTTTTCAAAAAAAATAAAAATAAAGATGCTATCCCCTGTTGCCATTTACACCACCATTGAAACTATAAATGCAAAAAAACTCACATATTATTACTCTCCCCACGAAAAAGAGTTTTCCATTCTTGCCCAAAAAAATGCCGAAAAAAAGTATATTTTGATAAACGGCGTAAAGTCAAACGGCAACTTGAAGATCACACCTTTGTATTTCAACGAAAAAAGAAATCGATCAATTATATTGCTCCCCTGAAGAATTGGACAGGGTGAAAAGGTAGTAAAATAAGTCAAGGGGAGTGATGAGAAATGCGAGGAAGACATTGGACTGCTGAGGAAAAGATGGCAATTGTCCTCGAAGGCCTT
>Ga0256840_1002360_pt1 | contig 16725 bp, 13 predicted proteins | sample 355202metaG_FD_185969 | JGI IMG/M metagenome (GOLD analysis project Ga0256840, IMG submission 185969) | Hydrothermal vent microbial communities from Mid Atlantic Ridge, Atlantic Ocean - 355-202 | ecosystem: Environmental > Aquatic > Marine > Hydrothermal vents | place: Atlantic Ocean: Mid... | reverse complement strand
AGACGTTTTACCGCAGGAGTAAAAATGGTTGATTTAGATTCGTCTGGAAGATTATTAATTCCTAAAGATTTATGCTCGTTTTCTGGAATTTCTAAAAATGTAGTAGTCGCTGCAGTTGGAGGAATTGTTGAAATTTGGGATAAAGATAAATATGAACAAGCTATTGATGATGCGACTGGAGATTTTGCTGATTTAGCTGAAGAAGTAATGGGAGGAAACGATGGAGAAGATGAATTATCATAATGCGGTTTTATTGCAACAAAGCGTTGATGGGTTAAGTATTAAACCTGATGGCGTTTATGTTGATGTAACTTTTGGAGGAGGAGGTCATTCCAAAGAAATATTAAAAAGACTTGGTGAGAATGGAAAATTATTTGCTTTTGATCAAGATAAAGATGCTTTAAATAACACTATTGATGATGAACGATTTACACTAATCAATGAAAATTTTAGATTTCTAAAACGATTTTTAAGATTACATGGTGTGCGTAAAGTAGATGGAATATTGGCGGATTTAGGTGTGTCATCACATCAGTTTGATGTTGCGGAAAGAGGCTTTTCTACTCGTTTTGATGCGGATTTGGATATGAGAATGAATCAGCAAAGTGAAAAATCGGCTTTAGATGTCATTAATAATTATTCAGAAAAAGAATTAGCAGATGTATTGTTTCAGTACGGAGAATTAAGAGGTTCAAGAAAGATTGCTGCTAAAATTGTGGAATCAAGAAAAGAAAAAAAGGTAAAAACAAGTTTTGAGTTAAAAGAAATTTTAGCAACATTTTTACCAAAAGCTAAGGAACATAAAATATTAGCTCAAATTTTTCAGGCAGTTCGCATTGAAGTAAATGAAGAGATTAACGTGTTGAAAGAATTTTTATTACAAACAATAGAGCTGTTAGATGATGGAGGTAAACTAAGCGTAATCTCATACCATTCTTTAGAAGACAGATTGGTGAAACGCTTAATTCAAAAAGGAATGTTTGAAGGTGAACCAGTAAAAGATTTTTATGGAAATTTTTCTGTTCCTTTTAAAAAAGACGGAAAATTGATTATTCCAACGAGTGAGGAAATAAAACAAAATAATAGAGCGAGAAGTGCAAGATTGAGAATTGCAACAAGAATTAAATCATGAAATTAAAAGATACTATATATAATGTATTAAAAGGAAAGTTTCTTATTGAAGAAGATGCTTTAAAAAATTGGGTGTTTATCCTTTTTTTAACCCTTTTAGCCTTGTTTATGATATCAAGTTCGCATAGTGTTGATAAAAAAGTACAAACAATCGCAAAATTAAATAGACAAAAAAAAGAGTTGAGAGCACAGTTTGTAGCAACAAGATCAGATTTAATGAAACTTAAAATGGAATCAACGGTTGTTTCGAAATTAGAAAGTAAAGGCTTGGTAGTTTCAAATAAACCACCAGTTAAAATAAAAGTAAAAGTGTCAAAAAAATAAAATGAGCGTTCAAAAAAAGAACATATTGAATAAACTTTATCCTGTTGCAATTTTATTGCTCTTATTTGCTGTTACAATAGTTTATAAATTGGTTGATATTCAGTTAATTAACGGTGATTTGTATAAAAATGAAGCGCAAGATAGAGTCATCAAAAAATTTGATATTCCTGCAAATAGAGGTAATGTGTATTCCGCCGATGGTAATTTATTAGCTACTTCGGTTTCTAGATTTGATATTCACATGGATTTAGTAACGGTATCAAATAAAAATTTTGAAAAGTACGTAAAAGAATTGGCGTTATCTATGTCAAAAATGTTTACAAAATCTGCTTCATATTACGAAAATAGATTGCGAAAAGCTAAAAAGAACAAGAGCAGATATTTACTTATTGCACGTGATTTAAGTTATACGGAATATCTTAAAGTGAAGAATTTTCCGCTATTTAAGCTTGGTGCTTTTAAAGGAGGTTTTATAAAAGAACAAAAAACAGTACGAGAAAGACCTATTGGCAAAATTGCAGAACGTACTATTGGTTGGGATGAAATTAGAGAAGGAGCAGATGGCAAACCTTTTCCAGTTCATGTAGGTTTAGAAGGGAATTATAGAGAATACCTTAGAGGTAAAAATGGGAAACGTCTAAAACAGAAAATAGCCAAAGGACAATGGAAACCTATTTTTGATGCTCAAGAACAAGATCCAGTTGATGGAAAAGATATTATAACAACTATTAATGTAAATATTCAAGATATAGCGCATCATGCCTTGTTAGCTCAATTAGAAAAATTTAAGGCAGATCACGGTGCTGTTATTGTAATGGAAACTAGAACTGGTGAAATTAAAGCAATTTCTAATTTAGGAAGAACAAAAAGCGGCAAATATTATGAACGTTTAAATTATGCAATTGGCGAATCTCATGAGCCAGGATCTACCTTTAAGTTAATGAGTATGGTGGTTGCTTTAGAAGATAAAGTAATTGATAGTAGTAGTGTAATTGATACAGGTGATGGAAAATGGAAAGTTGGTAAACGAATTGTTAGAGATTCTCATCATGGAGGTTATGGAAAAATAACTGCAGCTCAAGTCATTGAAAAATCTTCAAATGTTGGAATTGCAAAAATTATCTATAATCATTATAATAATAATCCTCAAAAATTTATTGATGGTTTACATAAATTGGAAGTTGGTTTTAAGTTAAATATCCCAATTAAAGGAGAAGGAAAACCATATTTACCAGACCCAAAAAATAAAAATAGATGGTATGGCACTACCTTACCATGGATGAGTTTTGGCTACGGAGTTTCAATAACTCCATTACAAACATTAACATTCTACAATGCTATTGCTAATAATGGAAAAATGGTTAAACCGATGTTTGTAAAAGCAGTAAAACAACAAGATGAAGTATTAAAGGTGTTTAAAACCGAAGTGATTAACGAACAAATCTGCTCTCAATCAACTATTCATAAAGTAAATAAAATGTTACAAAATGTGGTAAAACGAGGAACAGCAACCAATATTTATAACAAAAATTACTTCTTAGCAGGTAAAACAGGAACATGTTTGGTTGATTACGGTAAAAATGGTGATAAACCTCAGTATATAGCGTCGTTTGCTGGTTTTTTTCCAGCGGATAATCCGCAGTATTCTTGTATTGTAGTTATTCATAAGCCAGATACCGAATTAGGTTATTACGGAGCAACAGTAGCAGCTCCTGTATTTGCAAAAATTGCTCAAAAACTATATACAGATACACCAATTGTTGATGAGTTTAATCAGTTAAAATCTGATTACGGTTTTTTAAATAGAAGTGAAAGACGATATAATATAAATTCAGAATTACAATTTAAAACCATGCCAAATTTAACAGGAATGGTTGGAATGGATGCCATTTCTTTATTAGAAAATTTAGGATTAAAAGTTTCTTTTAAAGGAAGTGGAAAAGTAATCAATCAATCTATTAAAACAGGAGAAAAATTAAAAAAAGGAAATAAAATAACACTAGAGTTAAGCTAGCCTTACCTCATCCTGCTAGGGTTTATATCCGCAAAGTAATTACCCTAGCAGGGTTTGGTGAAAGTAAAGTATTACCCTAGCAGGGTTCACATATTAAGAATAAAAAATGAAAAATTTAAACAACATATTAACCAATCTCACCATAATTAAATCTTATGGTAAGACGGATATGCAGTTTAATGAAATACAATTCAATTCAAGAGCAATTAAAGAAAACGATGTGTTTATTGCTCAAAAAGGAGCCGTAGTTGATGGTCATAAATACATCAATAACGCCATTGAAAACGGAGCTAAAGTTATTGTGTTTGATGATATTCATTTTAAAGATTTTGTAGAAGGCATCACTTATATTCAAGTTGAAAATTCCAATGTTGCTTTAGCTCAAATGGCTTCAAATTTCTATGATAATCCATCTGCAAAATTAAATTTAATTGGTATAACAGGTACTAACGGAAAAACAACCATTGCTACCTTATTATATAATCTATTTAAAAAAGCAGGATATAAAGTTGGTTTATTATCAACCGTAGTAATTAAAATTGATGATGAAGAAATAGAAGCAACACATACCACGCCAGACAGCTTAACAATAAATCGTCTGTTGAATAAAATGGCTGAAAAAGGTGTAAAATATTGCTTTATGGAAGTGAGTTCTCACGGAATTCATCAAAAAAGAACATCAGGTTTAACCTTTAAAGGAGGTGTTTTTACCAACCTAACACATGATCATTTAGATTATCATAAAACCTTTGCTGAATATCGTGATGTAAAAAAACAATTCTTTGATGAATTGCCAAAAGAAGCCTTCGCTTTAGTGAATATAGATGATAAAAACGGAAGTGTAATGCTTCAAAATACTAAAGCAGTAAAATTGACTTATGCGCTAAAAACATCGGCAGATTATAAAGTGCGTATTTTAGAAAATCAGTTGTCAGGTTTGTTGTTGCAAATTAACAATACGGAGGTTTGGACAAAATTAATAGGCGAATTTAATGCGTATAACCTAGCTGCTATTTTTGGCGTTGCAACGGAATTGAACTTAGATAAAATGGAAATTCTTCGTTTGATTAGCGAATTAAATTCCGTTAGTGGAAGATTTCAATACACTATTTCAAATGACGGAATTACAGCAATAGTTGATTATGCACATACACCTGATGCGCTTAAAAATGTACTAGAAACTATTAATGATATTCGTGATAAATCAGCAAAAGTGATTACAGTTGTTGGTTGTGGAGGTGATCGTGATAAAACAAAACGACCAAAAATGGCGTATATCGCAACTCAATTATCTCATCAAGCAGTATTTACTTCCGATAATCCTCGCAGTGAAGACCCAGAAGTAATTATTGAAGAAATGGAAAATGGAGTGCCAAAAGAAAACGAGGATAAATATGTATCCATTACCAATAGAAAACAAGCCATAAAAACCGCTTGTAAATTAGCAAAAAAAGGAGACATCATTCTTATTGCAGGTAAAGGACACGAAAACTATCAGATTATTAAAGGCGTAAAATCTCATTTTGATGATTACGAAACAGTAACTCAGTTGCTAAAGACCAAAGACCAAAGACCAAAAACCAAAGACTAAAGACCAAAGACTAAAGACCATGTTATACTATTTATTCGACTATTTAGAAAATCAATATCACCTAGCAGGAGCAGGATTGTTTAGATACATCACGTTTCGATCTGCAATGGCATTTGTATTGGCTTTGTTTATAGCCACATTTTTTGGTAAGCGCATCATAAATAAATTACGCAGACTTCAAATAGGAGAAACAGTTCGAGATTTAGGTTTAGATGGTCAAACTCAAAAAGAAGGAACGCCAACAATGGGAGGAATTATCATTATTTTGGCAACACTTGTACCTGTTTTGCTATTTACACAATTAGACAATGTCTATATCATTTTATTGATTGTAACTACACTTTGGATGGGTTCCATCGGTTTTTTAGATGATTATTTAAAAGTTTATAAAAAAGATAAAGAAGGTTTAAAAGGTCGATTTAAAGTTGTTGGTCAAATAGGTTTAGGATTAATTGTGGGATTGGTTTTGTATTTTAATCCAAATGTTACTATAAAAGAAAAGAAACATCAGCAAGTAGAGATAGTCCAAAATGCTAGTCCTTCTTCGTTTTACGGAGAAACCGAAAAATCAACCAAAACAACCATTCCATTTTTTAAAAACAACGAATTTGATTATGCAAGTTTAATCCGTTTTATTGGTGATGATTACCATAAATATGCTTGGATACCTTTCTTGTTAATCGTAATTTTTATCATTACAGCAGTTTCAAACGGTGCAAATCTAACAGACGGAATTGATGGTTTAGCAGCAGGAACATCCGCAATTATTGTAGGTACACTTGCCATTTTTGCATGGGTTTCTGGGAATTTAGTTTTTGCCAATTATCTAAATGTGATGTTTATTCCAAATTCTGGAGAGATGACCATATTTATTTCGGCTTTCGCAGGAGGATTAATAGGTTTTTTATGGTATAATACTTTTCCAGCCCAGGTTTTTATGGGAGATACAGGAAGTTTAACCATCGGTGGAATAATAGCAGTAATTGCTATTGCAGTTCGTAAAGAAATGTTAATACCTATTTTGGCAGGAATATTCTTAATGGAAAATTTATCAGTTGTAATGCAAGTGATGTGGTTTAAATATACCAAGAAAAAATATGGTGAAGGAAGACGAATATTTTTAATGTCGCCTTTACATCATCATTATCAGAAAAAAGGAATACACGAAAGTAAAATAGTCGTTCGGTTTTGGGTAGTAGGAATAATGTTGGCAGTTTTAACCGTAATAACATTAAAAGTAAGATAACCGTCGTAGAGACGCAATATATTGCGTCTCCACACAAGGCGCGATTCATTGCGTCACACAAGGCGCAATTCATTGCGTCTCCAAATAAAAAGTATGAAAAAATTAATTGTTTTAGGAGCAGGAGAAAGCGGTGTTGGAACTGCAATTTTAGCAAAAAAACAAGGATTTATTGTTTTTGTTTCAGACAAAGGCAGTATTTCAAAAAAATATAAAGACGTTCTTTTACATAACGGACTTCAATTTGAAGAAAATAAACATTCAGAAGCTGAAATTTTAACTGCTGATGTGGTGATGAAAAGTCCAGGAATACCAGAAACTATTCCTTTAATAAAAAAAATTAAAGAAAAAGGAATACCTGTAATTTCTGAAATTGAGTTTGCAAATAATTATACCAATGTACCTATTGTTGGAATAACAGGTAGTAATGGGAAAACTACCACTACTTTATTGCTTAGTTATATTTTAAATAACGAAGCGCTAAATATTGGTACAGCAGGAAATGTTGGAGATAGTTTTGCTTTGCAAGTGGCAAATAAAAAGCACGATATCTATGTGTTGGAGTTGAGTAGTTTTCAGCTTGATGGAATTGTTGATTTTGCACCTTACATTGCAATATTAACAAATATATCACCAGATCATTTAGATAGATACGAGTACAAATATGAGAATTACATCAATTCAAAATTTAGAATTACCAAAAACCAAACAGCTGATGATTATTTAATTTATGATGCAGACGATGAAACCATTCAGCAATGGCTAAATAAAAATAATTCAAATGCAAAATTATTGCCTTTTACATTAGGTGATAAAATTCAAGAAGAAGGAGCGTACGTAAAAGACAATAAAATAATAATAGAAATAAACAAAAATAGATATACTATGGGATTTAATGAATTAGCCTTATTAGGCAAACATAACGTAAAAAATGCCATGGCAGCAAGTATGGCAGCTACGTTGTTAAAAGTAAGAAAAGAGACTATTCGTAAAAGTTTGTCAGATTTTGAAGGTGTAGAACATCGTTTAGAAAGTGTACTTAAAATTAATGGAGTACAATATATAAACGATAGTAAAGCAACCAATATCAATGCAACCTACTACGCTTTAGAAAGTATGAATACACCAACAGTATGGATTGTTGGAGGTATTGATAAAGGAAATGATTACGATGAATTATTGCCTTATGTAAACGAAAAAGTAAAAGCAATTATATGTCTAGGCAAAGATAATGAGAAAATTAAAGCTGCTTTTTCTAATGTAATTGATTTAATTGTTGAAACTCAAGGAGCAGAAGAAGCCGTAAAAGTAGCGTATAAAATTGCAGAAAAAGGAGATAGCGTTTTGTTATCACCAGCTTGTGCAAGTTTTGATTTATTTAAAAATTACGAAGATAGAGGTCGCCAATTTAAAGAAGCTGTTAGAAAATTATAAATAAAAATTGATTATTCAATATTAAAATGAACAATGTACTTAAACATATAAGAGGAGATAGAACCATGTGGGCAATTATTGCTGTAATGGCTATATTTTCGTTTTTGCCTGTATATAGTGCAAGTACTAATTTGGTGTATGTTGTGTCTTCAGGTACAACAACAGGTTATTTAATTAAACACAGCGTGTTATTGTTGTTAGGTTTCTTAATAATTTATGCAACACATAGAGTTCCTTATCGTTATTTTAGTGGATTGTCAGTAATTATGATTCCCATAGTATTGTTATTACTGTTATACACATTATTTCAGCCTAGAAATGCAGATGCTATTATGGCTGCAAGATGGATAAGTGTTCCGTTTACCAGTTTTAAATTTCAAACATCTACACTTGCTGGTGTAATTTTGATGATTTATGTGGCTAGATATTTTGCTAGAAATAAAGATAAAGAAATAGGTTTTAAAGAAAGCATCGTTCCGCTTTGGATACCTGTAGTTGCGGTAATTGGATTGATTTTTCCTGCTAATTTTTCAACAGCAGCATTGTTGTTTGTTATGGTAATTATGTTAGCGTTTTTTGGAAATTATCCTATTAAATATATTATTGGTATTGGAATAGCAGGAATTGTAGCCATCGCTTTATTTGTTTTGGTTATAAAAGCTTTTCCAGATACATTTAAAAATTCAAGAGTACAAACATGGATTAATAGAGTAGATAATTATTCAGATAAAGGAAGTGAAGCAAATTATCAATCACATTTAGCACAAGTTGCCGTGTATTCTGGAGGAATAATGGGTAAAGGTGCAGGTAAGAGTATTCAGAAAAACTTTTTACCTCAGTCATCATCCGATTTTATTTTTGCAATTATTGCAGAAGAATACGGAATGGTAGGAGCTATCTTCTTAATAATTATGTATTTATTGTTATTGTTTAGAATAGTGATTATTGCAAATAAAACAAAAACCATTTTTGGTGCTTTAGCAGTATTAGGAGTTGGTATTCCAATAGTGTTTCAAGCCTTGGTAAATATGGCAGTTGCCGTTGGATTGTTTCCTGTAACAGGACAACCATTGCCTTTAATAAGTGCAGGAGGTACATCTATTTGGATGACCAGTTTTGCCATTGGTATTATATTAAGTGTAAGTGCCGCAAAAGGAGAAGATATAAAACAAGTAGAAAAAAATATAAATAACGAAAACCCATTAGACGTATTGCAAGAAGCCATTGGATAACCGTAAAGACGTGATTTATCACGTCTAACGTAGAGACGTTTGGACAAACGTCTCTACGTAAAGACGTTTGGAAAACGTCTAAAGTAAAAACGTTTAGCAAAACGTCTAAAAATAAAAAGATCAACGTAGAGACGCTTTACAAAACATCTAACAACCACATTACAGAAAAAAATGAGTAAAAAAATATTAATATCAGGAGGAGGAACAGGAGGACATATTTATCCTGCAATTGCCATCGCTAATGAGTTGAAGCAACGGTTTCCTGATGCGCAATTTTTATTTGTAGGTGCAAAAGACAGAATGGAAATGGAGAAAGTGCCTCAAAACGGATATCAAATAAAAGGTCTTTGGATTTCTGGTATTCAGCGAAAACTGACATTAAAAAATATGATGTTTCCGTTTAAGCTAATAAGTAGTTTGTGGAATGCAAATAAAATTATCAAGCAATTTAAACCAGATGTAGTGATTGGTACAGGTGGTTTTGCATCAGGGCCAACATTAATGAGAGCAAATGCAAATGGTATTCCTACTTTAATTCAGGAACAGAATTCATTTCCAGGTATTACCAATAAATTATTAGCTAAAAAAGCAAATAAAATTTGTGTTGCTTATGATGGATTGGAACGGTTTTTTCCGAAAGGCAAAATTATAAAAACAGGAAATCCTGTTCGTCAAGATTTATTACAAATTGAAGGTAAAAGAGAAGAATCTTTGGCGTTTTTTAATTTAGATAAAACTAAAAAAACACTCGTAATTATTGGAGGAAGTTTAGGAGCAAGAGCCATCAATAAATTAATAGAAAGCGAATTGGATTGGTTGGTATCGCAAGGTGTTCAAGTTATCTGGCAAACGGGTAAATTGTATTACGAAGAATATAAAAAATACGATAAAAAAGAAGGTGTGCAAACTCATGCGTTTTTAAATAAAATGGATTTAACCTATGCTGCGGCAGATGTAATTATCAGTAGAGCAGGAGCAGGGTCAATATCAGAATTGTGTATTGTTGGTAAGCCAACAGTATTCATTCCAAGTCCTAATGTGTCTGAAGATCATCAAACCAAAAATGCACAAGCAGTAGTTGATAAAAATGCAGCTATTTTATTAAAAGAAAGCGAGTTAGAACGGTTTCAAATCGTATTTAGTAATTTATTAACCAATACCGAAAGACAACAAGAATTAAGTGAAAATATTAAAAAATTAGCATTGCCAAACGCAACAAAAAATATTGTAGATGAAATAATAAAATTATTCCCGTAGAGACGCATTATAATGCGTCTCCTGTAAAGAGTGATTTATCACATTAAGCCAAAGGATTTATCATATTCATCGAAAAGAGTAAAATAAAATGAGCAACAAAAACCAACATATCACCAATAAAAGCCGTTCTTTACGAGAAGGTTTTAACTATACAGCCATTTTCTTTATAGGAATTGGAGGTATTGGTATGTCTGCTCTTGCACGGTATTTTGTTTCCATTGGTAAAAAAGTTGGTGGTTATGATAAAGTAAAAACCAAATTGACTGATGAATTGGAGCAATTAGGTATTCAAATACATTATAATGATGAGATTTCGCAAGTTGCTAAACCTTTTTTGGATAAAGCAGAAACCTTGATTGTTTATACACCTGCAATTCCAAAAGATCATAAAGAATTTAATTATTTTAAAGACAACGGATTTACCATTTTAAAACGTGCCGAAGTACTAGGTTTAATCACCAAAGAAACCTTTTGTTTTGCAGTTGCAGGAACGCATGGAAAAACTTCAACGTCAAGTATTTTAGGACATATTTTAAAAGAAGCAAATGTGAATGCAACCTCGTTTTTAGGTGGAATTGCAAGTAATTATAATTCCAATTTAATTTTAGGAGGTGATCAAATTTCTGTTGTGGAAGCAGATGAGTACGATAGGTCTTTCTTGCAATTAAGTCCAAATATTGCCTGTATTACATCCACAGATGCAGATCATTTAGATATTTATGGTCAAGCCGATGAATTGCTAAATTCATTCAACGATTTTGCAAATATTGTAAGTGATAAACTGTTTGTAAAGTCCGGTTTAAACCTTAACGGAATTACTTTTGGCTTTAATGAAAAATCAGACTATCAAGCATATAATATCCGCATAGAAAATGGAATTTCTGTATTTGATGTAAAAACACCATCAGAAAATATAAGAAATATTCATTTAGAATTGCCTGGAAACCACAATATTTTAAATGCTTTGGCAGCGTTGGCAATGGCAAATTCTTATGGAGTTTCACTAGAAAACATTAAAAATGGATTGGCATCATTTAAAGGAATTGAAAGACGATTTAATATTAAAATCAATTCAGATAAACTGACTTTAATAGATGATTATGCACATCATCCAACAGAAATAAATGCTGTGTTTGAAACGGTAAATAATTTATATCCAAATAAAGAAAAAGTAGTTGTGTTTCAACCGCATTTATTTAGTAGAACCAAAGATTTTGCAGCTAATTTTGCAAAGAGTTTGGCACAGTTTGATAAAGTAGTTTTACTTGAAATTTATCCAGCAAGAGAATTGCCAATTAAAGGAGTTACTTCAAGTTGGTTATCGAAAAAAATAAAAGCTATTTCTAATGTTGAAACACATATTGTTTCTAAAGATGTTTATGAAATTGTAAAAGCGTGTTATTCAGAAAATAATAAAGTAATCAGCCTTTTAGGAGCAGGCGATATAGGAGCTTTAGTGCCTAAAATCACTAAATTTTATAACGAAAAATTAACCTTTAAATTACAATGATAAAGTATAAAGTTTACATAAAAGGGTTTTTGTTTTTAGTAATCATTGCAGGATTATTTGGTTTTGCAAATTACAGAAATTCCTTGCGTAAAATTTCTAAAATTGAAATAGAATTTGAAGGAAATGACAATGTATTCATCACCAGAAATGAGGTTAATAAATTGTTAATACAAAGTGTAGGAAATGTTAAAAACAAATCAAAAGAAAGTCTATTTTTGAAAGTTATGGAAAAGAGAGTTAAAGAACATCCTATGATTGAAAATGCAGAGGTGTATCTAACAGTAGAAGGCGTTCTGAATACCAAAGTATTACAGAAAAAACCAATGGCTAGAATTTTGGTAAATGGGACTTCTTACTACTTAGATGAGCATGGAAAAAAGATGCAATTATCTAAAAATTATTCAGCTCGTGTGCCTATTGTAACAGGTGTTTTGGGTAAAGATGATTTAGAAGAAGTATTTCATTTTATAAAAAAAGTGTTAAAAGATGATTTTATGAAAAAACAAGTGATTGGAATTCATATTAAATCAAATGCAAATTTCGACTTAAAAACACGAATGGGAAATCAACTCATTCAGTTTGGGAAAATGGAAAATGTGGCAAATAAGATAGCAAAGCTCAAAGCTTTTTATCAAAAAATGGAAAAAGATAATAGTATAGATAAGTACAGAACAATAAATTTAGAATATAGTAAGCAAGTTGTTTGCACAAAGTAATAGATTATGGAAAATCAAGTAGCAGTAGGATTAGACATCGGAACAACCAAAATTGTGGCAATGATTGGGCGCAAAAATGAATTTGGTAAAATAGAAGTACTTGGTACAGGTAAAGCTGTAAGTCAAGGAGTACATCGTGGTGTAGTGAATAATATTACACAAACCATTCAATCTATTCAGCAAGCCGTTGAAGAAGCAGAGAACGAAAGCAATATAGAAATTAAAGAAGTAGTAGTAGGTATTGCAGGTCAGCATATTAGAAGTTTACATCACAGTGATTATATTACCAGACCAAACGCAGAAGAAGTGATTGATGAAGATGATATTGAACGTTTAAAAAATCAAGTTTTAAAATTGGTAATGCTTCCTGGAGAAGAAATTATCCATGTATTACCACAAGATTATAAAGTTGATGGTCAAGCCGAAGTAGAAGAGCCAGTTGGAATGTTTGGTGGACGATTAGAAGCTAATTTTCATGTAGTGGTTGGACAAGTTGCTTCAATTAGAAATATTGGTAGATGTATTAAAAGTGCAGGTTTAGGAATGCAAAACATTACTTTAGAACCTTTAGCTTCCGCTGATGCAGTTTTAAGCCAAGAAGAAAAAGAAGCAGGTGTTGCAATGATTGATATAGGTGGAGGAACAACCGATTTAGCCATTTTTAAAGACGGAATTATTCGCCATACTGCTGTCATCCCTTTTGGAGGAAATGTAATTACGGAGGATATAAAAGAAGGCTGTTCAATTATTGGTAAACAAGCAGAATTATTAAAAACCAGATTTGGTTCGGCTTGGCCAGGAGAAAATAAAGAAAATGAAATTGTTTCTATTCCAGGTTTAAGAGGTCGTGATCCAAAAGAAATCACTTTAAAAAATCTTTCAAAAATCATCCATTCAAGAGCCGTTGAAATTATTGATGAAGTATTTTCAGAAATTAAAAATTACGGATATGATGAACCAAAGAAAAAATTAATCGCAGGAATTGTTTTAACAGGTGGAGGAGCGCAATTATTACACATAAAGCAATTGGTTGAGTATATTACAGGTATGGATACTAGAATTGGTTATCCAAATGAACACCTAGCAAGTGATTCAGATGAAGAGTTATCCAGTCCAATGTATGCCACATCTGTTGGTTTATTAATGAAAGGATTAGAAGAAAAAGAAAAACAACAATTAAATAAAAAAGTACCCTTAGAAGAAAAAACAGAAGAAGAAGTTGATGAAGTTCTAAAAGAAGATATAGAAAGTATAGAAGAAACAATGAAGGAAGAACAGAAACCAAAACAAAAAAAATCCAGTTTTTGGGACAGATTTGTAACAGGTTTCCGTGAGTTTTTAGACAACGCCGAGTAGAGACGCAATATATTGCGTCTAAAAACAACGCAATTTATTGCGTTTAACGTAAAGATGTAAAATATCACATCAAAAAACGCAACGTAGAGACGCAATATATTGCGTCTGACAACACAGAATAAAACGCAATTCATTGCGTCTAAAAAAATAAAGAGAAGAACCCTAAAAGAGTAAAACAGTATGGAAAATAACGTAAATTTCGGAGAAATGCAATTCAATTTACCAAAAAACCAATCCAATGTAATTAAAGTAATTGGAGTTGGAGGAGGAGGAAGCAACGCAGTAAACCACATGTACAGAAAAGGTATTGATGGTGTAGATTTTGTAATCTGTAATACAGATGCACAAGCGTTAAATAGCAGTCCTGTACCTATTAAAATTCAGCTTGGAGCTACCTTAACAGAAGGGCTAGGAGCAGGAGCAAACCCAGAAGTAGGTATGGAAGCAGCTTTAGAAAGTGAAGAGGTCATTAAATCAATGCTTGGCATAAAAACCAAAATGGTTTTTATCACCGTTGGTATGGGTGGAGGAACAGGTACAGGAGCTGCGCCAATTATTGCCAAAACAGCTCGTGAAATGGGCTTATTAACCGTTGCTATTGTTACCACTCCTTTTGCATTTGAGGGAAAAACAAGAAACGATCAAGCTCAAAAAGGAATTACAGAATTGCGTGATTATGTAGATTCAATTATAGTCATAAACAACAATAAGTTAAGAGAAGTCTATGGAAATTTAGGGTTTAAATCAGGTTTTTCTAAAGCAGATGAGGTTTTATCAACCGCAGCAATGGGAATTACCAATGTAATCACCAATCACTATACTCAAAATATCGATTTTAGAGATGCAAATACCGTTTTGGCAAATAGTGGTTCTGCTATTATGGGTTCAGCTAAAGCCGAAGGTGTTAATCGTGCACAAGATGCCATTACCAAAGCATTAGATTCTCCGTTGTTAAACGACAATAAAATTACAGGTTCAAAAAACGTACTGTTGTTAATAGTTTCAGGTAAAAATGAAATTACCATTGATGAAATTGGCGAAATAAACGACTACATACAGTCCGAAGCTAAAACCAATGTAAATATCATTATGGGAGTTGGTGAAGATGAAAGTTTAGGCGATTCTATTGAGGTAACTATTGTTGCCACAGGATTTAATAAAGAACAGCAATCACAAATTTCTACAGTTGAAAGCAAAAAAATTGTTTATAATTTAGATGATGATTCAAAAACAGAAACAAAACGAATAGAAGTTAAGACAGAAAAAAAGAAAGATATAAATAAACCTATTGAGGATCAATTATCAAATGGAAACAAAATTGTACATCAATTAGATGAAGAAATTGCAAAACCATTAACCTTGTTTGATATTGAAGTGAATGACGAATCGCTTGTTGATAATAAATCTAATATTACAAAAAAAAATGAAAATAAAGGGTTTTTAGGAAATGAGTTTTTATCTGAATTATCTCAAGCTAAACAAGAATTAAATTTTAATGAAACACCTAAAAAGTTTGATGAAAATTCATTAATTCCAACTACAGAAATCATCAAAAATATTGATGTAGTTTATCATGATGTTTTAGCAAAAGAAGCTTTAGTTGAAGATGATTTTATCATCACACCAGCAATTTCTGATATTGAAGTAGTTGATATGGAAGTGGTAAAACCAAAAATTGAAGAAGAAAATCAGATGACCTTTGTATTCGATTTACCTTTAGAACCTAAAAATAAAGTGGAGGAAACTAAGGAAAATGAAATACATATAAAATCGGATTTAGAAGAAGCAAAACAAATAGAAGTAATTGATACTGAAATAGTTTCTAAAAACAAAGTGTATAATTTAGAAGATTATATGCAATTAGAAAACACGTTGTTTAATGCTAAAGCTGAAGATAGTAAAACAAAGAAAAAGCCAGTAAATGTACAACCAGAATTAAAGCTAGAGAAAAGAGTAGAGAGAAGTGTTCAAAAAGAGGAAGTCTTGGAAACCAAAGAAGTTTCTCCTCTTAACGGAACCATTGAAGAGTTAAAGAAAAGAGCAGATGAGCGAAGAAGAAAAATGAATAAACACAATTATACATTTGCCAATAAAGCAAAACAAAATATTGATGAGTTGGAAAAGCAACCAGCATACAAACGAAATAATGTGGAATTAGATGAAAATCCAACCTCAAGTAATATCACAAGAACCTCTTTAGAAACCGATGGAGATGATATTAACTTTAGATCAAATAATTCATTTTTGCACGATAATGTAGATTAGTTTTAAGAAAGAAGATAGAAGAAAAATAACAAAAGAAGAACAATAATACCCATACAGTATAGAGTTCCTTCCCTTTGGGAAGGCTAGGATGGGATTTAAAATATTTTATTATGAGTTTACAACAAGAAGTAATGACCAAGCTTAAAGAAGCCATGAAAGCAAAAGATAAAATTGCTTTAGAATCTTTAAGAGCTATAAAATCCGCTTTATTATTAGCGCAAACAAGTGGTGATTCAAAAGAATTAACCGCAGAAGGTGAAATTAAACTAGTACAGAAATTAGTAAAACAGCGTAAAGATAGTGCCACTTTATACCAAGAACAAGGGCGAAATGATTTGGCAGATCCAGAATTAGCACAAGTAGCTATTTTAGAACAATTTTTACCAGAGCAAATGGGAGAAGAAGAACTTAAAAAAGTAGTTTCAGAAATTATAGCTAAAGTTGGAGCTTCCTCAATGAAAGATATGGGAAAAGTAATGGGAATGGCATCTAAGCAATTAGCAGGAAAAGCAGATGGAAAAGCAATTTCTAATGTGGTAAAAGCCTTGTTAGGATCAGGGCAAACGCATTAAAAAAAGTAATTTATTAATTTAATAACACCTCTTATAAATCACTAAATAATAGTTAATTATATTTGTTTTTTAAATATTAT
>Ga0256840_1002358_pt1 | contig 16732 bp, 19 predicted proteins | sample 355202metaG_FD_185969 | JGI IMG/M metagenome (GOLD analysis project Ga0256840, IMG submission 185969) | Hydrothermal vent microbial communities from Mid Atlantic Ridge, Atlantic Ocean - 355-202 | ecosystem: Environmental > Aquatic > Marine > Hydrothermal vents | place: Atlantic Ocean: Mid... | reverse complement strand
ATGCGTGGATTTTTCCTGAAGATTTAAAATTGATTTACAGTGAAGAGAAGCAAGAACTCACCATTGAGTTCTTTTTGCCCAAAGGTGCTTACGCAACCACTTTTTTAGAAGAGATTGGTAAGTTTTCGTTGAAGCCAAAGGTTGTTAGACGATAAGTCTCTTAAACACTTATTTTCTATGTACTGTAACCTCATCACCCAAACAAATCTGTCCATAATCTAAAGGACGTACAAAAAGCCCTCGTTTTCCCTGAATGATTTCAGGCAACTCTGGAGCTAAAGAGTAGAGATAGCCATAAAGTTCACAACGTTCCGTTACTTCTAAAAGGGTCTCACCAATCTCAATAACATCCCCTACTGCTAAATCATACAAATCAATGTCCACATGAATATTCTCCATTAAAACACCCTCGCTAATAACAATATCAGCCTCTTGGGCTAAATCATAACTTATTTGCGAAGTAAGTAGCATCACACGCTTCTGTGCAGTCTCATAATTCATGTCTCCAATAATCCCATCGGGATCACAATCAATATCTTCACAACTAATACGATTACCTAAACGCATCATATCTGGCATGGTCATATAGAGCTTTAATACTTTTCCTGTTGGCATTTTTTATCCTTCATTATTAATTGGGCGATAGTATCACAAATGGTATTAAAAAATAGGGGGTTAATAAAAAAATTGCCATAAAAGTTCCTACTGAACTGATAATTGAAAATAGTAAATTTTAATGTGGGAAAATTTGAAAGAGTGGCTCCGGATGTAGGATTCGAACCTACGACCAAATGATTAACAGTCATCTACTCTACCACTGAGCTAATCCGGAACAATTAATTTGAAAAGTCTTATTTTTTATGGCTCCGGATGTAGGATTCGAACCTACGACCAAATGATTAACAGTCATCTACTCTACCACTGAGCTAATCCGGAACAATTAATTTAAAGCTAATGCTTAAATTGGAGTGCAATTATAAGCAAAAAAGAGTTTTATGTCAAGCCTTTTCCAAAGCTTTTTCCCTACTCGCTAATATTTTGTACAAAAAAATTATAACCACTGGAATTTTCAATTTTAAGAAGCCCATTATCAACTAAAACTTGAAGTCTATTTTTGCTCTTTGCATCAAAAAGAACATCAATATCCTCTTGGGTCAATGGTCGTTTTTTAAGGGTCTCCAAAATATCTTCAGAAGAGTACGACGAAGCTTTAATATCAACTTTTTTGCGTGTCGCAATATAAATAGGTAAAGAGGCATCAAATTTTAAAGATATGGCACGTAAAGCCTCATAAGACAATGGTTCTACATAATAAGCAGGAGGTCGGTCAATTGTTCCAATATCAATACGTGTTGGCTTTAATCTTAAAAGATATTCATTTAAAGCTTTTATCTCTTCCTCTGCATCATTGACTCCTTTCACAAAGAGTATCTCAATGATTAAGGGCTTAGAGAACTTCTCTTTAAACGCTAACATTCCAGATTTTATGTTTTCTACATCTATCTTAGAAGAGGCTCTATCTAGCCGTTTTAAACAGCGTTTTGAGGCACAATCTAAAGAGAGTTTTACGGTGTCAAACTTCTGCAAAGATTCTTGAATATTTTCTTTATGAATGTTGGCTGCATTGGAAAGGATAAGCGTCTGAATAGTACCTTTTACTTTGTTAATCTCATCCATTAGCACTGATAAATGTGGGTAAAGGGTTGGTTCACCATTAGCAGTAATCGTCAAAGCATCAATGTCTTGATGCTCTCCTAAAATATTGTTTAACGCATTCATAATCTCTTCTACAGAAATAACATCTTCATACGCGTCCATTACGGGTGCAGGAGCTAATTCACAATAGAGACAGTCAAAGTTACACTGCTTCTTTGAGGGGCTTAAATCAATGCCTAAAGATTTTCCAAAACGTCTGGAATTAACAGGTCCAAATATAATGTTCATATTTAATCGTTACAAACACTTTCCATGAGTACTTCAATGATGTCTGACATGGTTAAAATACCCATAAGCTCATTATTATCGATCACCAAAAGACGTTTAATGCTTGAATTAACCATCATCTTTGCAGCATATTGCACATTGAGCTTAGTAGAAACGGAGACAGCAGGCATAGCTGCAATATCATAGACATTGAGCAAATCAATATCTCCATCTTCTGCTACAATACTTTGTAAAATATTTTTAAAAGTGATAAGACCATACGCTCCACTCTCACCATTTTTTTCCACAATCACCGAACGAACTTTGTTTTCTCTCATTAACTTTAAAGCATCTCTCACACTTGACATGGGTGAAACTTTTATCAGTTTTTCTGCTGGGGTCATTACTTTTTCAACTAACATCTCATCTTCCTTTTGAATATTTAGAAATATATATTAACACTTTAAGCTATATCATTGACTTAATATCATCTTCAAATTTATGTAATTCATTGGTATCAAGTCCTGCTACATGACTTAATGGCAAGGTAAATACCAAACCACCATTTTGAGCATTATCCAAATCAAACTTAGTACGTATCGCTTTCATAACTTTTAAAGAAAGTTTCCGTGGTAAGACAAAAAGAAGTACCGAGACATTCTCCTCTAAAGTTAAACCGAAAAAAACCTTTTTCTCTTCTAGTCCAATGTTTTTTCCATGAAGGATGGTCACTCCACCTGCTCCAGCTTCTTTGGCAACATCAATTGCTGCTTCTTCATCTTTATCTTCAATAATGGCAACTAAGGCTGTAAATTTCATCTAAACTTCCTTCTTTAATTTTTTTTCTAATTGTCTTTTTTTATACTCTGCATAAATCCCATAACCCATCACGGTGAGCATCGGGAAAAGCGAAGCAAAAGCAATGAGTCCAAATCCATCAATAAGTGGATTACGCCCCTCAATATTGGTCGCCAAACCAATACCCAATGCAGCGACTAAAGGCACAGTGACCGTTGAAGTAGTCACCCCTCCTGTATCATAGGCAATGGCAATAATATGTTTGGGTGCAAAATAGGTCAAGATAATAACCAGTACGTACCCCACAATAATATAATAATGAATCGCATCACCTTGAACCAAACGATAAGCACCCAAAGCAATACCCATTGCTACCCCTAATGCTACCACAGTTCTTAATATGTTCTGCTTGATGATACCCTCTGAAATAACTTCAACTTTCATGGCAATGGCAAGAAGTGCTGGTTCTGCCATGGTGGTTGAAAAGCCTATCATAAAACCAAAAAGATAAATAAGTAGATTATTGTCTTGACTTGTTAAATCATTGGCAATACTCTCACCAATGGGGAAAAGCCCCATCTCTAATCCTACAATAAACGCATAAAGTCCTAAAATTACCATAACAATACCCACTACTATTTTAGGTAGATGAGCTACTGGCTTTCTAATAACCAAATATTGGAAAAAAAAGATTACTACCAAGATAGGAGCAACATCTTTCACTACCCCTAAGATACCCCAAAAAATTTCTGCTAAGACAAATGAGCTTTGCTCAGCCACCTCTTGGCTATTTGTAGCCACCATAGAAATAATTTCTACACTACTTGAAGCGTCTCCTCCCATTGAGTAAACTACAATGCCATAAACTTGCACAAATATCATTGGCGTAAGTGAGGCAAAAGCAATCAGCCCAAACCCATCAATAACAGGGTTACGCCCTTTAATGCTTGAAGCTAAGCCAATGCCAAGAGCTGCGACTAAAGGTACTGTAACCGTTGAGGTTGTCACCCCTCCACTATCATACGCCAAACCAATAATTTCAGCTGGAGCAAAAAATGTTACTAAGACTACCATGATGTATCCACCAATGATATAGTATTGAATAGGATGTCCAAGAAGAATTCGTAAAGTTCCAAGAGCAATGGCAAAGCCAACCGAAAAAGCAACCGTCATACGAAGCCAAAACGCATCAATTAAACCACTTGAAATAACTGCTGCTTTATCGGCGATAGCAATAAGTGCTGGTTCAGCAACTGTTGTAGAAAAACCAATGGTAAAGGCAAAAAGAAGCAACCAAAAAGTTGAGCCTTTTTTGGCAAAATCAATGGCTAAGTTTTCACCAATAGGAAAAATTCCCAACTCTAGTCCTCTAATAAAAAGTGCCAACCCTACAGCAACAATTATTAGTCCTATGATGATGGAACTTAAATTTTCTGGCATAGCTTGTATAATAAAAGTTTGAAAAAATGCCACAACAATAACAATAGGGAGAAGGTCTTTAAAAGAGTTTTTTAAATCTCCTAAAAATATTTTAATGCTTTCATTCATAACTCTATTATACTGATAAAGAAGTTAGTTAACATTAAAATTTATGATGAGAATCAATAAAATATTTTTTTTGTAACCGCTATCTTCAGAAAACAAAGTATTAAATCATCAAAATAAATAGTTTATAACTCAATACACGTTCCAATGCCTGAAGAGGTTAAAATTTCTAATAAAATTGAATGCTCTACTCGACCATCAATAATATGTGCTTTTTTTACCCCTCCACGCAGAGCTTCAATACAAGCATCTACCTTAGGTACCATTCCACCGTTAATTGTGCCATCTTTTTTAAGTGCTTCTGTTTTTTCAATGTCCATAGTAGAAATGAGTTCCATATTTTGGTCTAACACTCCTGCTGTATCTGTTAAAAAAACTACTTTTCTAGCGTTTAGAGCAATGGCTACTTGACTTGCAGCTAAATCCGCATTAATATTAAACCCAGGATGCCCTACAGTAGATGAGGAGGCAATTGGTGCGATGACAGGTACAAAACCATCATCTATAATATTGCAAACAGGTTCAGGATTAACATTTTGAATCACCCCTGTGTAACCAAAGTTTTCAAAATCTTTAGGAATTGCTTCTAAAAAATTGGCATCTTTTCCCGAAATACCAATGGCATTTGCCCCTTGATTATTGAGCAGTGAGACTATCTCTTTGTTAATACTTCCAGAGAGTACCATTTCAGCGATACGCATCACCTCTTTTGTCGTGACTCGTTGTCCCTCAACAAATTTTGTCTCTACCCCTAAACTCTCTAGCAGTTCAGTGATGGCTTTTCCCCCACCATGCACAATAATCGGTTTCATCCCTACAGTGTGTAACAGTACAATGTCTTGAGCAAATTTTTGTTTTAAGTTTTCAGAAGTTTGGGCTGATCCTCCATACTTAATGACTATTTTTTCATTACGAAACTTTTTAATATAGGGTAAGGCTTCTAAAAGCGTCTTAACAACTTCCATTTTTTCTTGCATTATTGATATTCCTCAATATAGTTTTGAACTTTTTCTAAAACTTCATTTTTAATTTGTAATTCTAACTTCATCACTGAAAGAGGCAACTGAAACGCTTTCATTTTCACTTCATCTTTTTGGGTAAGCAAAAGAGAAGTAGCACCTTTTTTCAGCATTTCTTCTTTTAATAACGCTTCATCAAAGTAAGCATGGTCTTCTAAATAAATTTTTCCAATAACACCACAAGGTAAAAAAGCATCCAAACGCTCTGGATTTGAAATAGCTGTGACCAAAAGCATTTTTTCTGTTTGATTAACTACTTCAACAACGCGTTTAAAATCTTTCTCTTCATACAGAATACTATTGGCAAGATACTTCATAAAAAAGAACTCTCGAAAAGGACCAGAGGGAAAAGTAAAATAATTTTTAATCTCTTTTGGAAAAAGGAGTATCTCATATTTTTTGATATTCACTCTATTAAATCCATCATCTAAAAAGATTATTTTTGCCCCCTCTTTAATCGCTTTTTTTATGGCAAGTTCACGGTTTCCACTCACGATAACAGAAGCATTTTCCAAAGAAGTTGCCATAAGCATCGATTCATCTCCAGAAGCAAAAACATCTACTAAAATTTCTCCTTTCCTACTTACTTCTACTAAGCCTTTACTTTCTCGTCCATATCCCCTAGAGATAATCGTTACTTCATTATATCTTTTAGCCAAAGCAATAACAAAAGGTGTTTTCCCCGAACCACCAACTGTTAAGTTACCAATACTAACAATGGGAACAGCATAAGATTTTTGAAAAGTAAAGATACGTCTAAGTAACATAAGAAAAGCGTAGAGTAAAGCAAGAGGAGAAAGGAATAAAATAAAAACCCAATCTAAACGAGTGGGCTTAAAGAAAAGTCGTTCAAAAAAAGAGCTAACTTTAGATGTGTGCATCAGCAACTTTTTTAATGGCTTCACAAACTTGTTTCACGTCATCATTACTCAATGAAGTAGAGATAGGAAGTGACATCACACGCTGAAAACAACCTAAAGCTACAGAATAATCAAAAACTTTCATCGAATATTTTTGTTTATAATACTCTGTTAAATGTAAAGGCATATAGTGCACTGAAATATTCACCCCTTCATTTTTAAGTTGTCCAACAAAGTGGTCACGGTTTTTATCAATCTCTACAATATATTGAGAGACAATGGAATCCTCTGCAATATTGGGTAAAGAGACATGGTTAACCCCTGTAAGTTCTTTGGTATAAATAGAGGCAATCTCTTTACGTCTTACTAAAGTTTTTTCTAAGGCTTCAAATTCGGCTAAACAGTATGCTGCTTCCAATTGACCTAAATCATATTTCCAACCAATGTCAACAACATCATAGATGTAATTAACGGAACCGAAAGTATCACATTGTCTATTTTTCATTCCATGAAAACCTAGAAGTTCTGCTCTTTCATGGACACTCTGCTCTTTACAGATAAGAACTCCTCCATTAACCGTAGAGTTACAGAGGTGAGGAGCAAAAGAGAAAACGGTAATATCTGCACCTGTATTACCAATATACTTTCCATTGTAAGTAGCACCCATTGCATTAGAGGCATCTTCAATAACTTTTACTTTATATTCAGCTGCCAGTGCATAGACAGCTTCTAAATCAACGATGTTTCCTGCCATATGATTTAAGATAATGGCTTTTAATTTTTTACTTTTATTCTTTTTTAAAGCTGCTTCTAAATTTCCTAAATCAAGGTTATAGTTTTTACCTTCAATGTCAACAAAAATAGGTTCTGCATCAAAATGTCTAACTGCTTCAGGAACAGAGGGAAAGACATTAATACTACAGATGACTTTATCTCCTCTTTTAAAATCTAAAGCACACATAGCAAGATGCAATGCCGCTGTCCCAGAGGTGACAGCTAAAACATGGTCACACCCTATAAATTTTTTAACGGCATGTTGAAGCTTTTCAACTTTATTATTATCTGAAAGATTTAAAACATCGTCTATATATTTTTTTGTATTTTCTTGAATTGATGGTTTATAAAATTCTATTGTATTTGGCATATTATTCACTTTTTTTGGTTTATTGTATGATTATACTCTATCTTTTATTAAATATAGTGCAAAACATTTTATATTTAATTATATTTTTATTAGTTGTGCTTATTTTCAATCACACTCTACATCCCCTAATAGCTTTATTTCACTACAAGAGAAACCTGCTTTTTTTCGTGCATCAACATTCAAGTGTGGTCTACTTTTTTCTAAAATATTATATTTATCTAAAATCTTAAAGTAGATATTTATATCTTTGTTTTCTAAAGCACATAAAGTTTTAAACCAATAGTCTCCTTTTTGAACATGGTCTATCTCCTCACTATAAATAATATTTAAAATATCAATTAACTTTTTAACAAAAGGATTTTTCCTTTTATTATCTAGCTTTTTTAAAATTTGTGGGGTAACATCTAATCCATTGGCTTCATAATACCTTGGAATAATCGCCATTCTATCCAGATGATTGTTTGCGGTATTCATTGAAGCATCAAAAAGTCCAGCATGAACAGAAAAGTCACCATATTTGAACCCCAACTCAAGCAAGAGTTCTTCAAGCATTAAATAGTGTCGTATCTCATCTTTGGCAACACTCAACCAGTCTAATTTATAGGCTTGATTCATATGAGCATAACGATAGACAGCATCAAGTGCCAAATCAATCGCTGAATACTCAATATGTGCTATGGCATGAACCAAAGAGGCTAAGCCCTCTTTGGTATCAAAATCTTTACGTGTTTTTAATGCTCTAGGCTCAACAACTTTACAAATATTTACATAAGAGGGAACTGTAAATATTTTCGCTTCAAATTTTGGCTCATCTATTAATCCATTTTGGCTACAATACGAAAAACATTGCTGTGTCAACTTCTCTTTAGTGGCTATATTATCACTCTCTATGGCTTCTTCTAAAACTTCATATAAATTCATGGCAATATTATAACCTAAAGGTAAGATAATGGAAATTAAATTTCAACCCATGGGAGCAACCCAAACAAACTGCTACATCGTTAAGATTGACAACAAAGAGCTAATTATTGACCCAGGTATGAATGCCTTAGGGTGGATAAAAGAAAATACCACCAATCCTATTGCCATTCTCAATACCCATGGACACTTTGACCATATTTGGTCAAATCAAGCAGTAAAAGAAGCGTTTAACATTCCACTTTACATTCAAAAAGATGATGAATTTATGCTAACTAAATGTCCTTTGGGGCAAAATGTACCACACTCTGAAGCAGACTATTTGGTCGAGGGGGATGAGAAGCTTACCATTCAAGGCATAGATATTCAGTATCGAAAATTTCCAGGGCATACGCCTGGAAATTCTATCATAGAGATTAAAGATGTTTGGTTTTCTGGAGATTTTCTTTTTCAACAATCCATAGGAAGATGGGATTTTCCTTTTTCATCAGGAGAAGCAATGGTAAAAAGTTTAGAAAAAGCAATGAAAATAAAAGGAGATTTTACGCTTTATCCTGGTCATGACATGAGTACCACATTAAAGGCAGAACAAAAAATCATGCCTTATTGGATAGAAACAGTTAAAAATTCATAGGGTGCAATTTATTGCACTACTAAATGGTATTAAAATTTAACGGTGCATTAAAATGACACCCTACTTTTCATAAGAAAATTTATAGCCACGTCTTCTTACTGTATGAATAACCTGAAAACCTAAAATACTCTTTAGACGTTTTCTAATCTGATTAATCGCTACTTCCACTGTATTGTCTGAAACATACTCTGGCTCTTCCCATAAAGCGTTAATGATTTCATCTTTAGAAAACACTCGGTCTTCTCTTAGTGCTAAATAGGCTAAAATATCAAATGTTTTACCATTTAAAGAGACAATTTTATCATCATATTCTATTTTTTTATTCACAATATCAATGACCAACTTCCCTACATCAATGGTCGTTCCAAAAAGTTTTCTCATATTAGATAGTACCCGTGCAGCAATAACTTCTGGGGACTTAATAAAATTGATCATAACATCATCAATCCCTAAATGGAAAAGAGGAATTTGATTTTTTTCATTAGCAGTTAAGACAATAATCTTTGTCTCTCTTTTTTTCTTTTTTACCTCATTGCTATATTTTTCTAAGGTATATCTTTCCCCTTCATCCACAACAATAATTAGCTCATAATGGCGAAAATCTGTAAAGTTTGTGGCATCATACAAATCGCGTGCAACATCCACAATACAGATAAAATACTTTTCAAGTTCAACTTCTAAATCTTTTACAAATTCATCATCAAACCCAATGGTTAATATTCTCATCTCTATCCTAAAAATAATATTATTTTATAAGTTTAGTAATTTTTAAGGAAACTACTTATATATCTTTAATTATACCTTATTTTTGAGACTTTTGATATTTTTTTTCTATTTAGGCTACTTTTTTAATCTTTTTGCCTTAATATAGACTCTTTTTGGAGCAGGATAACCCTCAACTGTTTTATTTTGATCCTCTTTATCTAAAAAGTCATCTAAAGATTGAGAATTAATCCATTCTGTTTTTCGTTGCTCATTATGTTCTGTTTTAACCATATCAAGTAGTTCAATTTCTTCAAACCCTGCTCTATAGCACCAATTTTTTAAAGCAGACACTGTAGGGATGAAATAGATATTACCCATTTTAGAGTAACGCTCTCTAGGTGTTAAACAGATATCTTCTTCACCATCTATCATAAAAGTGTCTAAAATAAGCTCTCCCCCTACATTCAACCCTTTAAAGAGAGACTTTAACATGCCAATGGGGTCAGAACGATGATAGAGAACACCCAAACAGAACAAAACATCAAATTTATGCTCATAAAACTCTACATGCTCTATGCCTAAAAGTTCATAGCTAATCCCACTCTGTATAAAATGATCCAAGAATTTAAATTGACAATAAGTAATGGCAGAGGGGTCAAAGCCAATTAGACGTTTGGGTTCATCTTCCATCATTCTAAAGAGATAATAGCCATTATTACACCCTATGTCCCCTACTATCTTATCTTTTAAATTAAAGTGTGGACGTAAGAGATTATATTTTAAGTTACTTTGCCATTCACTATCAATAAATGTTTCGGAGACTTGAAAAGGTCCTTTTCGCCAAGGGTGCATGAGCTTAGCAGTATCATAGATAAATGCTTCCTCTTCTTTAGAAAAGTCATCAGTAATTATCTCTACCGTGTCATTAAGTTTTATTGTAATATTATGAGACTTTGGGAGGGCTTGAATCGCCTCCCAATAAGGTTTTATATTTTTCCAATTAAGGCATTTTAAACGCTCTTCGCGTATGGTATCGAGATTCATTACTTTTTAACAAAAACCTTTTTCATTACTTGTTTTTCAACAGGTCTGTCTGCTCTAGCCGTTTTAGTGTTTTCAATTTTAGTAACTACTTCTTGTCCTGAAAGCACTTCACCAAAAATAGTGTAACCACCATTTAAAAAAGGTGTTGCTTTAGTTGTAATAAAAAATTGACTGCCATTGGTATTAGGTCCATGATTTGCCATGGCTAACAAAAATGGTCTGTCAAATACAACATTAGGCTTATGTTCATTCACAAACTCTTTTTTCCAAATAGACTCACCACCTCTACCTGTTCCAGTTGGGTCGCCCCCTTGAATCATGAAATCTTTAATCACACGGTGAAAAATTAAACCATCATAGTAACCATCTTTAGCATGGGTTACAAAGTTCTCAACGGCCAATGGAGCAACCTCTGGAAACATTTTAATTTCAATTGTTCCTTGATTGGTCTCTAGAACCACAATGGTATCTTGTGACTTTTTATCCTCTGTTTTCACCTCTGACTTTACCGCAGTAGTATTACTATCTTTTGCATTACAACCTGTTAATAACATAAAGAGTGCAATCGTAGCACTTCCAATTAATTTTTTCATCTATATCCTTTATCTTGCATATTGAATTTCACGTTTTTCGCGAATCACATTGACTTTGATTTCGCCAGGGTATTGTACCTTATTTTCTATCTCTTTGGCAATCTCTTTAGATAACAAATAGACAGACGCATCATCTAGTTTTCCTGCATCCACAAAAACACGTATCTCTCGTCCTGCATTAATGGCATAGGCATCTAGCACACCCTCTTTGTCTAGTGCTATCTCTTCTATCTCTTTAACCCGTTTAATAAAACTCTCCAACACTTCACGTCTAGCACCTGGTCTTGAAGCAGAGAGTACATCGGCTGCACATACCGCTGCTGACTCTACCCCATCTGGCTCTTCATGCCCATGATGAGCATAAATAGCATTAATAACAGTTGGGTGTTCACCATGCCGTCGACAAACTTCAACCCCTAAATCAACATGATTTCCACCATGCTCTTGGGTTAACGCTTTACCAATGTCATGAAGCAATCCTGCTCTTAATGCCAACTTCTCATCACCACCCATCTCAACAGCCATAACCGCAGCTAACTTTGCTACTTCTAAAGTATGAGCTAATGCATTTTGACCATAACTTGCACGGTATCGAAGCCGACCAATGAGACGCATTAACTCTGCATCCATTGGATACAAGCCCAACTCTAGTACAATAGTTTCACCCTCTTCTAAAATTTTTTCTTCAAATTCAGCTTTAACTTTTTCATGAATATCTTCTATTCGACCAGGATGTATTCGTCCATCATCAACCAAAAGTTCAATGGTTTTGGTGGCAATGGCTCTCCTGTAAAGATTAAAATTAGAAACAAGAATTACACCAGGAGTCTCATCAATAATAATATCAACGCCTAAAAGTTGTTCTAAACTTTTAATATTACGCCCCTCTTTACCAATAATTCTACCTTTATGTGCATCGGAGGGTAAATTAATGGTATTCATAAGACGGTCACTCGCAAACTCACCTGCATAACGCGTTACGGCTTGAGAGAGAATATAATTGGCTCTCTTTTGAGCCTCTTCTTCCGCCTCTTTCTCATATTTCTTAACCGTTAAAGCAAAGTTTAACTTAGATTCATTCTTAATCTCTTCAAGTAAATATTTTTTGGCTTCATCTTTCGTCATAGAAGCTGATTTTTCAAGTGTTTCAATCGTCTTTGCTATCTCATCTTCTTGCTTCTTTTCTAAAGCTTTTAATGATTTCTCTTGCTTACGAATATTCTCTTTAGATTTAAAAAGCGTACGCTCTTTTTTCTCTAAAGATTTTAACTCCAGTGCCAATTCAGTCTCCTGCTTGACAATGTCTAACTCTTTTTTCTGAAACTTCTTCTCTAATAAAACCTCACCTTGTTGAATCTTTACTTTAGCTTCATCTAACAGATGCTCTGCTTCATACTCAATCGCTTTGGCTTTGGCTTTGGCTTCACTCTCCAAATAGTTAAACTGTTTTTTATGCATACGTCCCATGATTAGGTATGTTGTAGCAATACCAAGCATCATGAAAAATAACGATAATAATATATTTTCTGTCATTTAATTTGTCTCTTTCTCAAAGTATATTGCTTTGATTCTCTGTTTAAATAACAACATCCCTTAACATCATGAGCATCTGTAATAATTTCAGATGCCACACAACTTTCTCTACTTACAAAAAGAATTTTAGAAATTTTTTTATGGTTTTTTTCAAAAAATCTATCGTAGAAGCCTTTCCCAAAGCCTACTCTTCTTAAGGTCTCATCGGTTCCAATTATGGGGACAATAGATAAGTCTATCTTATGCTGATATTTGTTTCTGTTTTTAGGTTCTTTTACACCAAATCTTTTTGTCTCTAACGGTAATCTATATTTTACCAAGCTGAAGCTTTCACCCTCCATAAATGGAACGAGAAGCATTTTTTTCTCTCGTCTAAGCCTTAAAATTAAACTACCAATATTAACTTCTATTTTTAAAGGAATATATAACATAATAAGCTTGGCTTTTTGCTTTTTTATTGCATAATAGAGTAAATTATTGATTTTTTTATCAATACCAAAAGCATTAACGCCTCTACTCTTTTTTGCTTTTTCAATACAGGTTTTTCTAAACGTTTTTTTATTCATCTTTATTGCACACTTCATCTTTTTTTGATATAATCACTAAAATCTACTACAAGAAGACTTTATATTAGATGAAACAGAACTTAAACTTCTCATACTTACCACTATTTTTAATGTTACTACTCTTCGGATGTGGCGATGATACTTTTACTCAAAAACCCACCATTGTTATTCAAGAAGAGATGCCAACATCTAATGTAGTCAATAAAGTAGTCACAAAACCTATAGAGAAAAAAGTAGTAAAAAAAGCCGTTCCCCGTGAATATAAATTTACCTTTAAAAATTTAAAAACTGAAGAGAATAAATTAGAAATTAAAGATAATATTTATAATTTTAAAAATATAGAGCAGCCCATTGTTATTGTTAACATTATGGCTACATGGTGTCCCCCTTGTCGAGGACAAATACCTCATCTTTCAAAACTACAACATAAATTTAAAGAGAATATCTTTGTCATCTCTCTGCTCGTACATGATGATATATCTTTAGAAAAATTAGAAAAATTCACTATCACTGAAAAGATACGCCATTACCTCTCTGTTTCAGGAGATGAAAATTTAAAATTCACCAACATGCTCATGCCTAAATTGGGTCTATCAGAAGATTTTCCCATGCCCATAACCGTTGTTTTTCTTAAAGGAAAATACTTTACACACTACGAGGGTATGGTTCCTGAAGAGATGATAGAGAGTGACATAAAACAACTGCTTAAAAAAATAAAAAGATAAGGTCAAAATGTTTAACATATTAAAAAAAGTTTTTAAACGAACCGATGAAGCCATTGCCGATGTGGCTCCACAGAAAAAAAAGAAAATTACCAAAGAGGAGTTTGAAGATATTTTACTTGAAGCCGATGTAAACTATGAATTAGTCGAAAAATTCTTAGAAGAACTCCCTGCTAAAATTGAGCGAATTCAAGCATTTAACACGCTAATATCTGTCTTCCAATATGATGTTGATTGGAAAGAAAATATTACAGACAAGCCCTTTGTAGAGATGATTATTGGGGTCAATGGTGCGGGGAAAACAACCACCATTGCCAAACTCGCCCACCATCATCAAACAAAAGGAGAGAGTGTTGTTTTGGGTGCAGCCGACACTTTTAGAGCAGCTGCCATTGAGCAACTTAGCCGTTGGGCTAAAAAATTAGATGTGCCTATTATTGCCACACAACAAGGGCATGACCCATCAGCTGTTGTTTTTGATACCATCGCCTCTGCCAAAGCAAAAAATGCTGACCGTGTACTGCTTGACACAGCAGGACGACTTCATACCCAAACCAATTTGGGTGAAGAGCTTAAAAAGATGGTTCGTATTGCTGACAAAGCGATGCCAAACGCACCCCACAGAAAGATGCTCATACTCGATGGAACACAAGGCTCATCGAGTATTAACCAAGCCAAAGTATTCAATGAACTCATAGGCATTGATGGCATTATCATCACCAAACTTGATGGTACGGCAAAAGGGGGTTCTGTTCTCTCCATTGCCCATGAGTTAAAAATGCCCATCTACTTTATTGGAACAGGAGAACAACCTGAAGACCTCATCCAATTTAAAGCCAATGCCTATGTCAATACGATTTTAGACTCAATCTTTATCTAATGTTTAGACTTTTTACCCCCTTAATCATTTTTATGCTTCTTGGGGGTTCGCTCTTTATCTTAGATGAACGGCATACTTTTGATGTCAGCACCTTAGTACAAATTGACCCTATTCCTCATACGCAAAAACTTATTGCATTAGAAAAATATGTTGAAGCAGAGGAGTATCTCTCCTATTTTATGGCGTATGATTATGTCAAAAAAAATCCTAAAGCCATTGCCTTACTCACGAGTATTAAAGAGAAACGGGCTTCACTCTCTTATAAGACAGAGAAGCTCTTAGAGGGAGTTGTAAAGGGAAAGAGTGACGAATTTTTTGGACAAACATCTGCTTTTGCTTCTGACTTTTTAGTCATTGGTGATATTAGAGATTTAGCCATAGAGGGTCTGCACTATGCAAACGATGAAAAAGTCGATAAGCTCATGCTCTCACTCTCCTCTCTTGGACTCCTTGCTACGGCAACAACACTTAAAAGCAAAGGAAAAACTGTTTCCATAAAAGAGTCTATCTTCATGTTAAAGTATGCTAAAAGAGCCAAAAAACTACCCCTATGGCTAGAGTCAAAACTAATTCAAGAGATTAAACAATTTAAAAAGACCCAATCATTCAAACCATTAGAAAGACTCTTAGAACCTATCTATCAACTCTACCATAAGGTAGGACTCAATCAAACCTTGAAACTGCTGAAACAGAGTCGAAATATAAAAGAGCTTACCAAGCTCAATGGCTTTGCCACACGTTTTGGAAAAAAGAGTGGCGTACTCCTAAAAATCACCAATAATCAAGCCCTTAAATACCTTAACAAACTCCCCAATATCACCAATAAAAATTTTCTCTATGCCTCAACCTATGGTACAAATGGCTTAAAAGGCATTAAAAAACTAGGCGAAAATAAGTTTATGAAAAGAGTTGGATTTAATGCCAATTTCGTAAAAACTGCCTATAAGGGAAACTTTAATTCTCTTTTTAATACATTACTGAAAAATATTTCAAATAGTTGGCTCTATGCCATGAGTTTTTTTGGACTCTTCTATTTTGCTAGAAAATTTTTTAATCTACTTCCCAAAGGAAAATAATGTTCAAAAGTTTTTGGTTTTGGCTACTTGTTTTACTCATCGCCATACAAGCTTTTTCACTCGATGTGAAAGCCACACTTCCCATAAAAGAGCGTGAAGCCTTAGAAGCACCTAAAGAGGTTTTAAGCATCTTAAAACGTTCGTGTTATGATTGTCACTCTTCACAAGTCAAAGCCCCTTGGTACTACAATGTAGCACCTGTCTCATGGTACACGCAACTGCATGTTAAAAATGCTCGAGAGATTGTTAACTTTTCCAAATGGAACAGTTACACTAAAGAAAAACGTTTAAAAATAGCTCAAAAAATTCCCAAAGCCATTGTCATTCGTATGCCTCTGAACTCCTATCTTTATGCTCATGAAGAAGCAAAACTTAGTAAAGATGAGAAAAAAATGATTAAAAAATGGGCAAGAACATTAAAAGAAAAACTTAATTAGGAGAATTTTACTCTCATTTAAAATATTTTGGATATAGTACGGAATAAATTTATCTAAAGGATTAAAAACATGCCAAAAATCAACAAATACGTAGACATCTCAGAAGTAGATAGAGAAGCGAAAAAAGACCTTATTGACAGACATTCACCATTTATTCACTGTGCAAGTGAAGCTAAAGCTGGTGAGCCGTTTGAAGTAACAGTTAAAATGGGTAACGAATACACTCACCCAGATGATTTTGACCACTTCATTGAGTCAGTAACACTTTTCAATGGTGACACTCAATTGGCAAAAGCTTCTTATGTTCCAGGAACTCTTGGAAATACAAAAGCACA
>Ga0256840_1002357_pt1 | contig 16733 bp, 13 predicted proteins | sample 355202metaG_FD_185969 | JGI IMG/M metagenome (GOLD analysis project Ga0256840, IMG submission 185969) | Hydrothermal vent microbial communities from Mid Atlantic Ridge, Atlantic Ocean - 355-202 | ecosystem: Environmental > Aquatic > Marine > Hydrothermal vents | place: Atlantic Ocean: Mid... | reverse complement strand
AGCCTTGCAATCCGCTACTAAACGAGCTTAACCGGAAATTGAAAGCTTTGGTAAAAGATTTTTATTGAAAAACGAAAGTAAGCGAGATCACCTTGTACAGAATGTGCGAAAAATATTTGACACTACCGCATCTTCTGCTGCACGAGAAAAACGAGAAACCACTTTCCGGGGGTAAAAGATAGAGCAGGATGGAGAGCGTAAAAAGCATTATCCATGAAAATTTTTTCACAAACAGAACAGCTGCGGGGGTGAGTAGTAACAATTCTACATAGATGATGAAAAACCACTAGGAACCGTTTATGGCCACATTGACACCGAGAAAAGTCTCAATGGCATGATGTACTGATAGAAATACCATGGAACCATCAATCAAAAAGAAGATTAAGGTGGTGACAATCACAGTAACTGTGTAAACGGTGTAGATATTGATAATCCGGCGCAAAGAATTTCGCAGGAGATTGCTGAGAGGAAAAATTCTATACCACCCTAGCGTGTGCCGATGATACTTGTAAACCACGGGTTTGTTGAAGGAAAGAGAAAGAGGTGATGCAGGATCAGCATAATGATGGCCACTCCTTTGATAAGGTGGCCATGTTCTCTGCCAAAGAATGGTTGTGGTGTTTTCTTATCTGTTATCCGCTTTCCGGGAGCAACTGTGATACAGGTCAGTAGACTGGAGCCAAAGAGCAGCCGTTTTCCTGTGATTTCTTTATTACGGAGGATGTAGTAGCCGCAATCTTCTGATTCTCTCCGGTGACCAGTTTTCATTTCTTGCGCAGTTCTGGCTGTAAGTGTAACGTGAACTGCTGCATATGTAATGGGAGAAATACGAAATGATTTTTTTTTTACTTACCGGACACGCTTCATCTGGTTTCATAACGAAGAAGACCTGTCACGGGTTCAGGATACTGTTCACTGGATGCACATGAGGAGTTGGAATGTACTACACAGATAAGGAACTTTGTCGGGTAAGGACCATCACCACATTTATTGTTCTCGGAAAAGAGCGAAACTCATGGAGGGGTGAAATTGACAAGGCGGCAGATTTCTGCAGTCAGCTGGCAGATCAGTTTTTGAAAAACGCTTACCTTGTCCAATCTATCCGCATTGTAACCAATCCCTTTGGTGAATATCTGGATACCAGTAGCCTGAAAAATGCAAAAGCTGATCTTGATTATATCAGTGGTTTGTTGAAAGCTCTGGATCTGCAGGAGCTTCGTATCAGGTTCGCCATCGGTGAGGCCATAAACAGTGAGGAAATTGCATTGTTGCCTGAGCTGATTCATGCCCATGGCGATCTGTGCAACGCCTGTGTCAATGTCGCTCTTGACGAACATGGGGTGCTTGATAATGAAATGCTTCAGGAGGCCACTGCAGCCGTGTTTGAGATTGGCAGAATAACACCAGGGGGGGAAGGGAATTTCAACTTCACCGTGAATTTTAACTGTGAGCCTTTGATTCCTTATTTCCCGGCATCCTACCATGATAGTAATCTGGGGAACTGTTTTGTGATTGGGCTGGAAACGCCTGATTTGCTGGTGAATGTGTTGCAGGATTATAATGGGAAAAATCCTGGAGTTTTACATAATGAATTGTTCAAAGGCTATGCCGCTGTGATGGGTTCTGCGTTACAGTATCATGTGAGCAGTGTTGTATCCATCATTGAAAACTGGCCCGCAGGGCATGGATTTTCTTTTGCCGGAATAGATAGTTCTGCAGCTCCTTCCAAAGACTGTTCCTCTATGGTGGATGTCTACAAGCTTATGGGAGTGGACTACTTTGGGGCTTCAGGAACCGTTGAGGCTTCTGCATTACTTACCCGGGTGTTTAAGGGGATCACGGGTGCACCATTGGTTGGGTTTTCCGGTCTGATGCTTGCCGTCACAGAGGATACGGGGCTTGCGGAAGCCACCCGCAGAGGAGAGTTTGATATCCGTTCTCTTTTGACATACAGCGCTGTCTGCGGTATTGGTTTGGATACGGTTCCTATCCCCGGTGCAAGTTCCCCGGAAAAAGTTACTGCCCTGATGCGGGATACCGGCACCATGGCCTTTCGCCTTGACAAACCACTCACTGTCCGTCTTTTCCCAGTACCCGGGGTGGCTGCCGGAGAAAGTACCTCTTTTGAAAGCAGTGACCTCTGCAACTGCATGGTTCTTGAGGTTCCCTGATGTGGATAGAGAGCAGGCACCTGTTCTGCTACCCCGGATGACCGTTACTGTTGATAATACTACATCTTGAGCTGAAGGTAACAGTGGTCCGACTGTTACTCCTGTGAAAAATAGTTGCCAAATTCTTCAAAAACCAGCTTTATGGGGATAGCAAAGCCTATGCCTTCCGTATCCCGAATGATCATCGTGTTTACCCCTAGAACCTTTCCCTTGCTGTTAATGAGTGGTCCGCCACTGTTCCCGGGGTTAATAGGGGCGTCGGTCTGAATCAGTGGCGTGTCGTTGTAATTCCTGTATCCTGAGACAATACCGGATGTAATGGTGTGTCTGAGCCCCTGGGGATTTCCAATCGTAAACACTTTTTTCCCCTGGGATTCCTGGCCCCTGCGGGCAATAAGATATGGGGAACCATAAGCGTTGATTGAAATAAGGGCGAGGTCATACCTGTCACTCATGATGATTGAGTCGACGGAATACCTGCTGCCGTCAATAAGTATCACTTCGGCATCATGTATAGGTGAAGACGATTCTATTTCTTTGATCCGTTTCCTGAAGTTTTCCTGTTTCGTCGCATATTGCCGATAGATTCTTTCCCGTTCTCTAATATCAGCCTTTACCTGCTCCCGCATCTTCTTGTCTCGTATACTGGGCATCTCTCTTTTAAGGTAGCGGATATTTTCTCGTTCTCTTGCCAGAAGCTTTTTACTTTTTTCAAGCTGCTGATTCAGGATTTCAAGATCTTTGTTCTGCATCTGGAGAACATGGCGGTTGGTGACAATCATTCCATTACGGGAGATGAAAAAGCCGGTGCCCGTACTCCATGAGGTTTTGATGAACACCGTGGCGTTGCGTGCCCGTTCCAGTGGACTGTTGGTCGGGAAACTTTCGGCAAGCTGTCTGGCGAGTCCCTCCAGGGACTGGCTGTCTGGCGGGGTACTGCGGCTTGGAATAATTCGTTGGATGTTCTGGCTTTTCGGGTCCGGGGAGGTTGTGTTATCATCTTCGACCGATGCTTGGCTGGCAATCATATTCGAAGCTGCCGGAGTTGGTTGTTCTGATTTGTTGATGAAAAAGAAGCCAGCTGCTGCGATGACCACTCCAATTCCAATACCTGCAAAGATTCCCCGGAATCCACTACGTTCCACAGTCATCTGAGCCTGATTTTTCAAGGCCTCTTTTTCTGCAGCAATACGTTCCTGGCGGAGGCGATATTTTTCAAAAATAATGCCGCATCTTTCACATTCTAGATGTTGCTTTTGCTTGTGGCCACAGCTCGGGCATTGCATGATTAATCCTTAACAGAGTAGGGTGGGTAAGAAAAAAACTGAAATTGTGACATTATATTATACCAAAATGCGGATGCCTGCAAAGCCTGTTGTTTTTGTTACGCGGATTTTAGTGAGGCAGATTTCTGCAGATAGTAGTTATAGTCTCCGCCATAGATGTGCATTTCTCCCTGGTCTATCTCCATGACATGATCAACCAGTGCGTGGAGAAAATGGCGGTCATGACTCACCAGAATGACGGTTCCAGTGAACTCCTGGAGTGCTCTAAGAAGTATCTCCCTAGACTGCATGTCTAGATGGTTGGTGGGCTCATCAAGGATGAGAAAATTGAGTGGGCGGGCTAGGAGAGTGGCCAGAACCACCCGGCTTTTCTCTCCTCCTGAGAGCTGGGAAATTCGTTTGTCTGCATCGTCTCCCTGAAAGAGAAAGGCAGCACAGAGATTACGAATTGTCCCGAAATTTTCCTGCGGCATAACCTCCTGGACAGTTTCAAAGACTGTTCTAGCGCCATTGAGTACATCCATGGAATGCTGGCTGAAGTAGCCTGCGTTCACATTTGCTCCAAGGGTCACTGTGCCTGCACTGGGTTCTGTCTCCCGGGCCAGAACCTTGAGGAAGGTGGATTTTCCGGCACCGTTTACACCAACCACGGCAATCTTTTCCCGGCGTCTGATCATACCCGTCACATTGCTGAAGACCAGTTTCTCACTGTTGTCACCAAGGGGCCAGGATTTTCCCAGTCCTTCCATTGCTACCACATCATCACCGCTGCGAGGTGGCTTGGTGAAGCTGAAGTGCATGATCTTCTGTTCGGGCGGTAACTGGATTCGTTGAATCTTCTCAAGTTTTTTTATACGGGACTGCACCTGGGCTGCATGGGAGACTCTGGCTGCAAACCGGGCGATAAAATCTTCTTCCTTGGCAAGCATATCCTGCTGTCTTCTGTAGCTGGCGAGCAGGTTTTTGCGGCGAATTTCCCGCTCCTGAAGGTAAAAGTCATAGTTCCCTCCATAAGTGGTGACCGTCTTGTTTGCCACTTCTATTATCCTGCTCACGATGGCGTTCATAAAGGTTCGGTCATGGCTGGTCATGAGCAGGGCACCTTTGAAATCATTCCTGAGCCACTCTTCAAGCCAGATGATGGACTCGATATCGAGGTGATTGGTTGGCTCATCGAGGAGAAGAACATCTGGATTAATGGTAAGGATTTGTGCAAGGGCTATACGCATTTTCCAGCCGCCACTGAACGATTCAACAGGTCTGTGAAAATCGTCAGGTCCAATGCCAAGTCCAGTGAGTACGGATTTCGCTCTTGTTTCCAGGTCATATCCACCTCTGTGTTCGAACTCTTCCTGAGCGTCACCATAGCGTTCCAGCAGATCTGTCAGTTCCGAGTCTGCCATGGGCTGGGCCATGGCTGTCTCCATCTCTTTGATCTGCTCGGCAAGGGCCATTACCTCTGCCACCGCGGCCATGGTTTCTTCAAGAGCTGTGCGTCCTGCCATCTCACCGACTTCCTGGGAGAAGTAGCCGATAACAGTCTTCTTTGAGCAGGATATATCACCCTTGTCAGCCTCCTCTTCACCGGTGATTAGACGAAAAACGGTACTTTTCCCCGCACCATTGGGGCCAACGAGTCCTGTTCGGACTCCTGGAAGAATCTGGAGACTGGCGTTGTCAAACAGGATCTGGCTGCCGTGCCGTTTTGTGATATTGGTGAGGTGGATCATAGGGGCTCATTGGTTGTATTGGTGATCTGGTCTGTTTCTCGTTGAAAGCCTGAAATTTCTAGCATGGCCGCCAGTCTGCCGCAAGCTTATTCTCCTGCGTTGAAAGTGTCTCTTTACAGGAGGGGGCAGCGGTTTATCTGGTATTGTTGCTGTTTTTGGCTGTAAATGGGTTTTTCAGGTGGTATTGTAATCGCGGTAAATTTGGTTTTTTAACATCTTCTGAGTCTGTAACGGATTCAGACATTTGATTATGAGAGAACAGGTATGGGAAATCCATTTCAGGAGCAGCTGCTCAAGGCAGGGCTGGTCAACAAAAAACAGGCCAATAAGGTAAAACGAGAAAAGCATCTTAATCGTAAACAGAAGAACAAGGACAGCTCTTCTGCTATCAGCACCAAGGCCCGCGAAGAGTGTGCGGCCCAGGCCAGTCGCAACCGTGAGTTGAATAAAAAACGTAGTGAAGAAAAACGGCGTCATGAAAACAGGGCGCAGGTAAAAGAGATCATCGGGAAAAATCGCCTGAAAAGAGATGAATTCGGAGAGGCGTATCACTTCGTGGAAGAAAACCGGATTAACAGGATATTTGTGGATAGTGATATGGCCGAGCAGCTACACAGCGGGAGTCTGGCTATTGTAAAATCTGGTGATGGTTATGAAGTGGTTCCGGCAAAAGCAGCCCATCAGATTGCCAGTCGTGATGAAGCAGCTGTGCTTGTCTTCCATGTGAAATAAAAAAACATGCTGAACGTCATTGAAATTGTCCTTCCGGTCTTTATTGTTATCGGTATGGGCTATACCATCCGTAAGGTGGGACTGGTGGACGGGAGGTTTTTCTCCCAGGTAAACCAACTGGTGTATTATGTCTGTCTCCCCTTGCTGCTTGTTTACAAAATAGCCACCGCAGACTTTTCAACCAGTTTTAATTTCAACCTGGTTCTCGCTACCAGTACTGCTGTGGCCTGTTGTTTTGGGATTTCCTATCTGTATGGCAAATGGCGAGGGTTTCCCCCGGCTGTGCACGGTTCTTTCTGTCAGGGATCCTTCAGGGGAAATCTTGCCTATATCGGGCTTGCCATTGTTTTTAATGCCTATGGTGATGCTGGACTCACCAGGGCCGGAATACTCATTGGCTTTCTTGTGCCTGTCCTGAACTTTTTTGCTATTCTGGCTCTGCTCGCTCCCCAGCAGGGAACACGCAGAGATCCTGTTCTGATAACGAAACAGATTGTCAGCAATCCACTTATTCTTGCATCCCTCTTAGGTATTCTCTGGAGTTTTTTTCGTATTCCCATGCCGGTAATCCTTGATCGTTCCCTCGATATCGCCACAGGTATGACACTGCCCCTGGCTCTACTTTCCATTGGTGGTAGTTTTTCATTGGGAAAATTAAGGGGTGATGTCTGGAAGGCCACCCTTGCCACCTCAATGAAATTGATCCTGTTACCGCTAATCACTGCAGGATTAATGATAGTGTTGAATGTTACCGGCTTGGATTTCGCCATTGGTATGCTTATGGCAGGAGCGCCCACAGCAGTTGCCACGTATATCATGGCCTGTCAGATGAATGCTGATGGTGAGCTTGCCGCCACCATTGTGATGCTGGCCACAGCCTGTTCCGCGGTGACTTATACCATTATGTTGTTATTCCTTCATCGGTATGTGGTTTAGGGGGAGCTATCAGTCTTTTTTTGTTTCGTGGTTCTGCCTTTTCCCTGAAGGTGGGGTGAGATCTATGGGGTGGCCCCGGGTGGAGAGGATCAGCATTCGCAGTTCATTCTCTATGCGAACCGGGTGGGGCAGGATATGCTGCTGCAGCAGGAACTGGATCTGCTTTGGAGTCAGTTTTTTTCCCCTGCAATCCGGTTTCAGTACAAATGGGCAACCAGCTTTCCAATCCGAGCAGCCGTAAGCTCTTTTACCTTTGATGACCTCCTTTCCGCAGAGGGGACAGCTTCCCCAGCGTGAATTGTCGAGTTGGCCACTGTTGTTTTTCGATATCATGCTACGGATGTAATCAGTTATCTCAGCCATGAAGTTATCGGCCTTCAGCTCCCCACGCTCAATCTGTTTGAGTTTCTTTTCCCATTCACCGGTCAATTCTGGTGATTTAAGCAATGGATCTTTGATGAGTGCAATGAGACAGCGCCCCATGTCGGTACAGCGCAGCTGTTTTTTCTCCCGCCGGATATAGTTGCGGCGCAGTAGGGTCTCGATGATGGCAGCTCGTGTAGCAGGAGTACCAATGCCACGCTCCTTCAAGACTTCGCGAAGTTTGTCGTCTTCCACAAACTTTCCGGCGGCCTCCATGGCTCCCAGCAGGGAGTTTTCTGTGAAATGTTTTGGTGGACTGGTTTTTCCTTCTCGTAAGAAGGGGGCGTGGGGAGCAGTTTCTCCCTTTTCAAAAGCAGGCAGGATCTGCTGATCACCAGCTGCTTTCTTTTTGGCGGGGAACAGGGTGCTCCAGCCGGGATCCAAGACCTGGGTTCCCTTTGCCTGAAAGGGGATTTTGTTGGAAATACCATCAACGCTGGTGATATTTTTGATACAGGCAGGGTAAAAGGCAGCGATGAACTGGGTGACTATAGCTTCGTACACTAGTTGTTCGTAGGCACCGAATTTCCGTGGATACATTCCTGTGGGAATGATTGCGTGGTGATCAGTCACCTTTTTGTCGTTGATAATCCGCTTGCTAAATGAAAGTGCCTTGAGATCGAGTACTGCGATATGCACCGGCTGCTGTTTTTTGAGCTGTTCCATGATCTGGGGAACACGCGGTTTCATATCTTCGCTGAGGTATCGTGAATCTGTTCGAGGATAGGTTACAAGCTTTGCTTCATAAAGATTCTGGGTGGCCGCGAGGGTATCGGATGCGGATATTCCATGGATCTTGTTGAGTTCCCTTTGCAGGGAAGTGAGGTCAAAAAGTTGCGGGGGCTGCTCTTTTTTCCTTTTGGCACTTATCCTGGTGATCTCAAAATCATGATCCGTAACTTGGCTTAACATGATTTCAGCCTTTTCCCGATCCTCAAAACGTTTGCCACTATGCCTGAAAAGGACTTCCCGGTAATGGGTGCTGAGTTCCCAGAATGGCTGTGACTGAAATTGAAGAATGGTGTCATCTCGTTCCACGATCATGGCCAGAACCGGAGTCTGTACTCTGCCGATGCTCCAGAGTACCCTGTCTCCTCCTCCTCCAATTCTCCCATGACGCACAGTATAATATCTGGTGGCGTTAAGCCCGACTATCCAGTCAGATTCGCTGCGGCAGCGGGCTGCAGCGTAAAGTGGATCGTAATCGTGGCCGTCTTTAAGATCTTTGAATGCTGCGTGGATGGCCTCGGGGGTCAGTGAGTTGAGCCAGAGCCGTCGAATGTTTTTTTTATCACAGCCCGACAGGGCAAGAATATAGCGAAAGATAAGCTCACCCTCCCGTCCGGCATCAGTGGCGCAGATGATTTCTTCTGCCTGGCCAAAGAGTTTTTTGATGACCTGGAATTGTTCGGCAACTCCACGGTTCGTGATAAGTTTCAGTTTGAACTCTTCCGGGACAAATGGCAGACTATCCAGGGTCCAGCGCTTGAGGTCGGGATTGTACTCACCAGGCTCCTGAAGGGTTACCAGGTGACCGAAGGCCCAGGTTACAGCACAACCACGTCCTTCAATAAAGCCTTTCCGGGATTGTTTGATATCCAGTACACTGGCAATATCACGGGCAACCGAGGGCTTTTCAGCAATTATAACTTTCATATACGTAGAAATATTTCAATTTTGAGGTGTTGTTGGAGTATATTTAGTTCTGAATCAGTGAGTTTTTGATGGTGATGCAGTTTGATTCTTCAAACATACCAGATTGTGGAAATATATTTTTGCATTTCAGTATGCTAGTAGCAAAGATAAAACCAGTAAGTCGTCACCTATTCAGGGCAGTAGCAGTTAAAGCTGTACAGTTTGGAGCTCCACTCACTTTTGACAATTTCGTAAAAAGGTCAATTGATAGATGGCTAAGTAAAAAACTTCAGATGCGAGGCGCGTAATTTTTATTTGATTTCAGCGTACTAAGGTACGTCGTAATTGAACGAAAAATGCAGCAACGAAGCAGGTGAAGAGTTTTTACGAAGCCATCACTTTTGTTAAATTACCTTTTCTCATGCCGTAATTAAAGAGAAAACAGTGGAAGATGTCAGGGTGTAACACGAGGCAGTGTTTTATCTGTATCGCTGAGCTGTTTACTTTTCACACCAGTAGATTGCTACATGGGCAGGTTTTCCAGAAGTTGCTGGAAAATCCAGGGGAGGGTTGTGACGGGTTACCTTTCTAAAGAATTTCCTGAGGCTGTTGAAATAGAACTTTTCATTAGCAGCCTGATGATTGTGGGCAAAAAGGGCAATGCCATCTTTATTTAGAATTCCACTTATCATCTTGGCCAGGATCGGCCACTCTTTTTCCACATGAAAACTCATTCCTCTTCCCCCTGAGGCAAAGACAGGTGGGTCACAGACAACCAGGTCAAAGGGGATGAATTCGGCAGGATTATTCTCCTTCTTTCTCAATTGTCGAGCCAGCCACTTACGGGTGTCTTCTTTGATGAATTTTGCATTATGTTTTTGATCAAGATGGTTGATGGCTACGTTTGCCTGGCCCTGTCTCAGGCACCCAGCAGCGAGGTCCACAGAAAAGAGTAACTTTGCATCAGCGGCTAGGGCATGTACTGAAAAAGAACAGGTAAAGGCAAAAAGATTTGCCACCCGTTTGCCGGCAGCTTTTTCTGCAATACGTCTGCGTGAGTCACGCTGATCAAGGAAGAGTCCTGCATGCTGCCTGTCGTTTAAGTGTATCTGGAAGTGCAGTTGATGTTCGTGAACCAGAAAGGATTCCGGTACCTTCTTCCCCCAGAAGGCAATATCTGCAAAGAGTTTGTTTCTATGCGGATCGCGGAGATTGGTTTTAACTACTCCCCCATCACAGTCACAGGTCTTGCAGAGCATGGTTAAAATGTTTTTTTCTCTGTTAAGTACCTGTTCTGATGGTAGGTTTTCGTTGAACCCGCTGACGCAGAGGAACTTTCCGTACTTGTCGACGGTAATATCCGACGAGTATTCGTGGCGGTGCAGCAGTCGACAGCAATCAGTGATTTCAGATAAAAAGGGATACCTTTTCTCGGCAAGGGCAAGGCACCTCACTTCGTTTGAAACGCCTTCGAGACAGAGTGTGAACCAGTCTGGTAAAGGAGCTTCAAGGTTACAGTCAATCCCAGGCCACTGGAGCTCTGCACAGTGGAGGCAGAGCCTGACAAATTTCTTACCACCGTATTGATTGTCACCGAGAATGGGTATTCCGGCTGCGGCAGCGTGTTGTCTGATCTGGTGGGTACGGCCGCGGTGGATGACAGCTTTGTACAGGCTGAAGGCGGCACCGGTCCGTACCCTGCTGAATACTGTTTTACATGGTTTGTCGTCAATAGGTCGGGTTTCAGTCCAGGATGAATGGCTGGATTTTCCGGCTAGAAAGTAGTAACTTTTTGCTGATTTGTCTTCTTCGTGGATTGTCTGTGCCTCTGCCACAGTCTCCTTCTCCATCGCAAAAAGGATCACCCCGCTCGTTCCCTTGTCCAGTCGGGAACAGATATGGGGCTGCAGCTTATGATGCAGCCGCAGCCATTCAATAAGTCCAAGATCTCTTTCGTGGGCGCGGTGGGTGGAAATACCGGAAGGCTTGTTTATAACCAGCCATTTTGAATCCTGATAGAGGATAGTCATGTTTTTTCAGATGCGGGTTGAGGGTTGTTGGGGAGGTTTATTGTAAAACGGACACCGGGGCTGTTCGCCATGAATAAAAACTGGCATGTCTGGGGTATGGCAGTAAAATGTGATTTCAGGGTAACTTGACTGCCAGCCATGCTCCAGCCACAGTGGCAGGGCCTCTGCGAAATCACCCACGATTTTTTCACCATCAAAGAGGGGAGTGATGGAAGCCATTATTTCAACTTCAGCACCATCAAGGCGGTAGTGGGTGATACTGGATTTTCCCTTAAGCCCCTCTTCAATATCTGCAATATCAAGTTTTCTGGCTTGAGAGCCACCAGCTGTAAAACTTGTCGTGAACGGTTCCGTGAAGAGTCGGTAAATGGGGGCAAGTTGCCTGTGCAGTCCGTTGAGGAGAGAGCTTTTTCCTTGTTCGATTTTTTCTGTTTCCAGTGCTTGAAGATTCCCGAAGCGTGCACGTACGCGACGGTTGCTGTCAACAATGCGGATACGGGAGTGGGGGCGGTCGAGACGGCTCAGCAATGTCTCAATGGTCTTTGAAGGTGCCAGCAGCCAGCCAATCTCTCCTATTTCTCCGGGATTTGCTGTACCGATCAGGGTTTCAACTTTCCACGTTTTTTCATCGTCCACATCGGCTACGGCAAACGCCAGTCGTTTACCGATCATGGCCAGGGGGATGCGCATTTCAACAGTATATCCACCATCTGTCTCCAGCCAGACCCCTTGGATACGCGACTCGTTTGCAACCGGAATCAGGTTTTCTGGATTATTGTCCATTCGGAATCCGTTGAACCATCCAGGTCTATCTGTGGCCATGAGAAATCGCTGCAGGGTACCCTCCCGGTCCAAGAGTCCTATTTGGATATGATCTGCTTTACCAGGATAGAGAGAGTTGGGATTACGATATACGATGGTGTCATCGTGGACGCGAAAAAGGGCATAGAGGTATTTACCGCGTTGGCCCACCAGATGTCTGAATGTCAGAGATACCGGACTGTAAGGGCCAAAGGAGAAAAGAACGTGCTCTACTCCAAATTTCTCGCTCTGGCCAAGTTCCGGCTGCCAGTCATCCACCTTGCCGTTGAGCCGGATGGAGATTGAGAGACGAAAAAGATAGAGGTCCCGACTCCGATCAAGGGAGTGAAACAGTTCTCTGTCGAAGATGTCAGGACGATCGCCCAGGGTGGTGGCCACGGCTTTTGCGGTAAACAGCAAAGCATCTTCCCGCCTGGCCAGGAGGCTTGACTGCAGCATGGTACTGAAACGGAAACCTATCAGGGGGATAAGCATCAGCAGCAGCGAGATGAGAGTAAGTTTGAGGCGAAGGGAGATGCGCATTATTGAATTTTCATGGCGGCTGTGTTGTTGTCAGTGAGTTCTGAATTGGTGATCGTCATATTGGAAATATATTGGCAATGTGGTTACTATCAACTATAACTTTTAATAGTTACTCACCTGTCCATGTCGGATTCAGGGTGATCAATGAATGGGATGTACGGGCTCGGTTACTTTTGACACATCAGCATATCCTCATATTCCCATGAAACGTAATCCTTTGGGTGTATTCCTCGATAAAGTGTCACCACCGGAAGGCCTGTTTCTTCTTATTCTCTCCGTTCTTATTGGCAGTGCAACAGGTCTGGCTGCTGTCTTTTTTATTCAGCTCATTGCACTCATTGAAAATCGCTCCTACAGTTCAGTTCAGATGTTGTTCCCGCACCTGGGAGCATGGAGCTATGTCTTTGTTCCCATTGCCGGAGCCCTTGTTGCCGGCCCTCTTATTGCCTGGTTTGCCCGTGAGGCAAAGGGACATGGAGTACCGGAAGTTATGCAGGCACTGGTTCTTCGTGGTGGCAGGATTCGTCCCCGGGTGGCCATTGCTAAAATTATTGCCTCGGCACTCTGCATCGGAACAGGGGGCTCAGCAGGTCGTGAAGGCCCTATTGTTCAGGTCGGGGCCACCCTTGGGTCGGGAATGGGCCAGATTCTTCACCTGTCAGATGATCGTATCAAAAATCTTGTTGCCTGCGGTGCGGCAGCAGGAATTGCCGCTACTTTTAATGCCCCTATTGCCGGGGTCGCTTTTGCCATAGAGGTTTTGATGTGCGAACTGCAGGTTCGGACTTTTGGCAATGTGGTTATAGCTGCAGTATCTGCCTCTGTTGTGAGCCAGATGTATCTGGGTGACCGTCCTGCCTTCACTGTTCCTTCTTACACCATGGATTCTCCGGTAACCATTCTTTTTTATCTGTTGCTTGGTCTGGCCGCTGCTGTTGTTGGGGTATTTTTTATCCGGATGCTGGGATGGTTTGAAGATGTTTTTGACAACTGGGACTTCCCTGTTGCCCTGAAACCAGCGGTGGGGGCTCTGCTCCTTGGTCTCCTTGGTTTTCTTTATCTCTATCTGCTGGGGGGTACCTTTGCCGGCCCCTCCGAGTTTCAGCTTGGTATGCCCCTTATTGAAAATATTCCCCATGTTTATGGATCGGGTTTCACCTTTATCGAGGAGGCATTGCAGGGGAATTCCAGTTTTTTGATCCTGGCACTTCTGGTACTATTAAAACCACTGGCCACTTCGTTTACCCTGGGATCGGGTAATTCCGGGGGTGTTTTTGCGCCATCGTTATTTATCGGAGCCATGCTTGGTGGCGCCATGGGAAAGATGTTTTCTGCATGGCAGCCGGATCTTGCCGGCCCGCCAGGTGCCTACGCTCTGGTGGGGATGGCTGCAGTTTTCTCAGCCTGTGCCAGAGCTCCCCTCACGGCTATGCTCATAGTCTTTGAAATGAGTAATGATTATGCCTTGATTCTTCCTTTGATGCTCACAGCGGTTACAGCCTCATCTCTTGCCCAGTTTTTACATCCAGAATCTATTTATACCATGAAACTTGCCAAACGAAATATCCGTTTTGAGCAGGGGCGGGATATGGATATCATGCAGGGAGTGCAGGTACGGGAGGTAATGAACCGCGAACCTGTCACCATTTGTACAGACCAGCCCCTCGCCGAACTGTACCAGCTGTTTCAGGAGACAAATCTGCTGGGTTTTCCGGTAATTGATGAACGGGGAATGCTCTGGGGTATTGTCACTCTTCAGGACATGGAACGAGTTCTTTCTCAGGGAGCAATCAATCTGCGAAGCCTTAAGGTAGAGGATATCGCCACTGTTGATCCGGTAACTGTTTATGGTGATGAACCCATCTGGAGTGCTATCCAGAAAATGGCCCCAAGGGATCTTGCCCGGCTTCCGGTGGTGGCCAGGTCAGCATCCGGGCAGCTGCTTGGACTCATCAGCCGTAGTGATATTCTTCGTGCCTATGATCTGGGTATTGTGCGTAAACAGCGAGGTCAGCTTCTTGAAGAACAGGTCACCCTGCGTCGGGAGCAGCACAATGATTTTCGGGAGTTTCGCCTTAACGAAGAGCACTACGCAGTTGGTAAAAAGCTGCGGGAACTTGAAATGTCAAATTCCGTGAATGTGGTTTCTGTGGATCGAGCTGGTGTTCTACATATTCCCCGGGGCAGCACCTCTTTTGCCGCAGGTGATATTGTTACTCTCTTTGGGAGAAAGGATCTGTTGGATGCTGTGGAAGGTCAGTTTTTTACCGGGAAAAAGAAGGGAACCTGATATGGGTGTACTTTAGTTCTCCAGCCAGCAGTATCCCATACCGTATTCGGCACGAATGGCATCAAATTCAGGATCTGTTTCCCGGAATTTCTCCCGTATCCTCCTCACATGGGCGGCAATGGCGTTGTTGGTCACTACCACCTTGGCTGCGGCCATGAGCTGGTCATGTGATTTTACATACCCGGGTCTGCGCACCAGATCGCTTAATATCCAGAACTCCGTCAGGGTCAGCCCACCGACCCAACCTGACAGAGAAGAAGTGCTGCCCAGGGAACTGGTTTTTGTGCTGGATACTTCAGGTTCCATGGCTGGTCCTTCCATAGAGCAGGCAAAGCAGGCCCTGATTATGGTGATTGGGAGGCTTGGCAGCCGGGATCGTTTTAATGTAATTGAGTTTAACTCCACAGCCGTAAAATTATTCGATCATTCCATGGTACCCGATGGAAAAAATCGGGAAAAGGCCATTGGTTTCGTTCGGTCACTGGAAGTTGGGGGTGGAACAGAAATTACGGAATCATTGAAGCTGGTGATAGACGGCCAGAAAAGTCATACTCGGATTCGGCAGATCATGTTTCTCACTGATGGCAGTGTGGGAAATGAAGAGGAGTTACTGGAAATGTTGGAGGTCAGTGGTCGTATGGGAATACATCACTGGCAGGAAAAAGCACGCCTGGCAGGAGACATTTGAACATAGCGGCGGTCAGATAAAGCCTTGGCCCTGGGCCGATACCTGGCCTGTGGCCCGACTCCAGGTGGAGCGGCTGGGAGTGGATCTGATTGTGCTCGAAGGGGAGAGTGGTGAAGTGCTGGCCTTTGGGCCCGGTCATCTTCCAACCAGCAGTGATATCGGTACTGCTGGTCATGCAGTTCTTGCCGGACACCGGGACACCAGTTTCCGATTTTTACAGAACTTGAAAAAGGGTGATGTGGTGATGATTCAAACGATGGATGGAATAAAATCCCGGTATCTTGTGAGTCGTTTAGAGGTTCATGATTCAAAGAACCTTTATTTACAGCAAAGAGACGTTTCATTTTGGAGCATGATCACCTGCTACCCTTTTTATAATCTCCAGTATCGAACCAACCTGAGATTTATTGTGTCCACAGTAGAGAGCCATGAATTGTTTTGCCTTGTCTCCTTCGTTGTGCGCCTTTTAGGGAGTGCCTTGGGGTACAAATCTCTTACTTTTCAATGAACTTTAGTGCGCCGAAAAGATAAGAAATCTCTGTGCGTCGGATATGAAGGTTTTAGCGAGTGTATTAACTATTAGAAGGAACAGGAAAAAATTGCAAATAATTCCTTATGTATTATTAACAGGCTGGACGGGGTTTCACTCAGGCATTCTTTTCGCGTTTTGTTATTAGCAGGTCATACTTTATGATTTCATCGATTGTGGATAGTGCAGCTCTCATGGTTTTTATCCCCACATTTTTTTTCGTTTCAGCTACTCCCGGGATGTGCATGACGCTGTCAATGACGCTTGGGATGACGGTGGGCGTGAAACGTGCTCTCTGGATGATGGCTGGGGAATTGACGGGTGTTGGGCTGGTGGTGGTTTTTTCCATGATCGGAGTATCCACCATACTCTTAAAGTATCCCTCTTTTTTTACAGTGTTCAAATGGGCTGGCGGATTGTATTTGTTGCATATCGGGATTGAAATGTGGCGTTCACGGGGGCGTCTCGCGCTCAGCGAGGGTTCTGGATCAGGTAAGGCTCGAATCTCCGGCCGCTCTCTCATTGTGCAGGGTTTTGTTACAGCCATTGCCAACCCCAAAGGCTGGGCATTTTTCATTGCCCTTCTTCCTCCTTTTCTGGATCAGTCACTACCTCTGGCACCTCAACTGTCGGTGCTACTGGTGTTGATACTGGTATTAGAGTTTATCTGTCTGGTGTTGTATGCGACAGGTGGGCAGTCACTGGCACATTTGCTTCGAAAGAGTAGTAATGTACGGATGATGAATCGTTTTTCAGGGACCTTGATGATGGGAGTGGCTCTGTGGCTGGTTCTGGGGTAGCTCTTTATGTTCAGTCACTGCTGTCCCAACGTTTTTTATAGTAGACAGCGTAACTTGTTAATTTATTAAACTATTGACGACAAAATGCCTGTTTTCGACTTGAAATTAGACTATCCTCAAAATTTACCAAATTTTGAGC
>Ga0256840_1002356_pt1 | contig 16739 bp, 17 predicted proteins | sample 355202metaG_FD_185969 | JGI IMG/M metagenome (GOLD analysis project Ga0256840, IMG submission 185969) | Hydrothermal vent microbial communities from Mid Atlantic Ridge, Atlantic Ocean - 355-202 | ecosystem: Environmental > Aquatic > Marine > Hydrothermal vents | place: Atlantic Ocean: Mid... | reverse complement strand
AGAGCTTTCTAGCTGGGTAGCAAGCTTGCTGGAAACTAATCATTAGCGCTGCATTGTAAGGTTTCTGCACCCCCTTCGACTCATCGTTAGTATTATTTTTTAATTTAGCGAAATAGGTGTTGTATGAAACAGATAGTATTAAAAGTGCTTACCGGATTATTGTTAGCGAATAATGTTGCAGCGCAAGAGCCCGATTGGAAAGATTATGCTGAAGTATTGAAGTCAGTAAAATACGGTATAAAAAATGGTACGCCGCTTGCGTTAGTAGATTATGTAGCTTTAAAGCAAAGTGGCCGAGTAGAAAAGGTCTACCAGCAGGTTTCAGCTTACCCTGTTGCATCACTAAAAGGTAAGAATGAAACCTTAGCGTTCTATATTAATACCTATAACATTTTGGCTTTAAAAACAGTGGTAGATCATTGGCCTTTAGAAAGTATTAAAGATGTTGGGAGCTTCTTTAAGCCCGTTTGGGATAAAGAGGCAGGAACGATAGGCGGAAATAGGGTTTCTTTGGATGATATTGAGAATCATATCATTCGTCCAATGGGCGAGCCGCGCATACACCTCGCAATTGTTTGCGCCTCTGTCAGTTGCCCTGATTTGAGAAGCGAGCCTTATACAGCGGCAATATTGAATAAACAGTTAGATGAACAGGCAAATGCTTTTTTAGGTAATGATAAAAAAGGCTTATATATGACTGAAAATGAAATTACCGTGTCTAAAATATTTAAATGGTTTAAGAAAGATTTTGACAAAGCCGGCGGGGTAGACCTGTTTATTCGATCTTACCGTACTGATTTACCAATAGAGTATGAAATTAATGCGGATATTGATTATGATTGGTCCGTTAATGGTATGGCTAAGTAAAAATCGGCTACCAGTTTAAGACGGGATATTAGTTATACTTGTAGGGCGTGGCTTCAGCCCGCCTTTAGAGTAGGGCATGGCATTAGCGGGCTAAAGCCATGCCCTACAGTTTTTAATACATCCCATCTTAAAGTGCTAGCCCTAAAACGTGTTACTCCTATCATTAAGAAAGTGGTTTTTATTGCCTCCTAAAAGTGTGTAATAACTAACCCCTTTAGACGGCTAGTCCATTGCCACCTAGCCTTAATTTAGAGCGCTAAGCCCAGTTCTATTTTCTCTTGAAACTTTACATATTTACGTACTCACACTTATTTCACCGCTAACTTATCTCTATAAATTGTGGCACTAATCACAGCAATCGGTGGCATCACTATATTTAACACCGGAATAGTTAAAACCAACAAAACGATACCACCAAAACTCAGCGCACCAATACGTACTGTCTTTAATGCTTCGCGCTGTTCTTTAAATAATAAACCCTGATTTTCTAGTGGATAAGCAAAATACTCCATACTCATACCCCATGCGCCAAACAAACCCCACAATATCGGCGCAATCAAGTTCAAACCGGGAATAACCGAAATAATAGCAATAGGAATAGCACGACTTAATAAATAAACGATGCGTTTTAACTCAGAAAATAACACCTTGGATAATGCTTGCTCCTGAATTGGCACCGTATCACCACGTATAATTTGCTGTGTTTTCGCTGATAACCCACCATAAAAAGGCGAGGCAATTAAATTCGCCAATAAAGTAAAAGTAAAAAAACCTGCAACAAAAAAACTGATAAAAAATACCGGGTAAATAAACCAACTTAACCACTGCAACCAATCCGGTATAAATTGCAACATTAATACACCAATATAAACATAGCCTAAATACAGCATAACTGAATACAACAGAAAATTAATAAGCATAGGAATTAAGACAAATTTTCTTAATTCCTTACGCATCACCATAGACATACCTTGTAATAAGCTTTGTACGGCTAATAAAGGATTTAAACCTGCTTTTTTATCAAATTCACTATTCATTATTTAGTTCTCCAACACCCTTATCAATAGGATTAAATACTGCACCACGCTCAGTCACAATAACACTAACTAATTCCGCAGGTGTTACATCAAATACGGGGTTCCAAGCATCAATTAAGCTATCAGCTTGGGCATAACATTGTGGCAAAAATTCATTAGCAGCACGTTGCTCTATTTCAATATCATCACCTGATTGCATGGCAAAATCTATCGTTGAGGTCGGCGCGACAACCATCAATTTAACACCATGATATTTAGCCAAAACCGCCAAAGAATAAGTCCCTATTTTATTGGCAACATCGCCATTCGCAGCAATGCGATCTGCCCCAACAATCACCCAATCCACCTGCCCGCTTTTCATTAACATAGCTGCAGCTGAATCGGCAATTAAAGTCGATGGAATTCTATCTTCAGCCAATTCCCATACCGTTAACCGCGCGCCTTGCAACCAAGGCCGCGTTTCACCCGCATAAATACGTCGTGCTCGGCGCTGGTATGCACTACGAATTACACCTAATGCCGTACCATATCCGCCCGTCGCTAATGCACCCGCATTACAATGGGTTAACAAACCCTGTGCATCACTTAAAATATTCGCACCCAATTCTCCCATTTTCAAGTTGGCCGCTATATCTTGCTGATGAATGTCTTGCGCTAATTGAATGACCGCCTCAACTGGCGAGCCTTCTACTTGTGTCAATTTTATTTGCATAAGATCTAACGCCCAAAACAAATTCACTGCAGTAGGTCGAGAAGCGGCTAATAACTTGATTTCTGCTGCAACTTGTTGTCGCCATACACTATTATCCGGCTGATAATGTTGCTGTACAGACAACGCCACTGCATAAGCTGCTGCAATACCAATAGCAGGCGCACCACGCACTTGCATAGTTTTTATTGCTTGCGCAACATCAGGCGCAGTAACATACAGCTCATAGTGTACAATCTCAGGAAGTTGCCTTTGATCTAACACTGCTAACTGTTGACCTTGCCATACTAACGCATGGACATTGAATTTTTGTTCCATTAACACCTATACTCTCTAATCTGTTTCATTTTAATAAACCTTTTAATTATGCAAGTTGATACGCTTATTCAAGCACGCTGGATTATACCTGTAGAACCTCATAATGTAATTCTTGAAGATCATGCCTTAATCACACATGAAGGCCGTATTCTGGATATTTTACCTATACAACAAGCCCATGAGAAATACCAAGCTAAGCAATTGGAAATTTTAGCCGACCATGCTTTGATCCCCGGTTTAATTAATACGCATACGCATTTAGCCATGACTTTATTTCGCGGCATTTCTGCAGATTTGCATTTAATGGATTGGTTAGAAAATCATATCTGGCCGCTAGAAAAAAAATGGGTTAACGAAGCATTCGTACGCGATGGCACAGATTTAGCGATAGCAGAAATGTTACGCGGCGGCACAACCTGCTTTAATGATATGTATTTCTTTCCGGAAATTACCGCACACCAAGCCATACACCATGGCATACGCGCAAATGTCGGATTAATTCTAATTGATTTCCCAACGGCTTGGGCAGATGGTCCAGAGCACTATATAGAAAAAGGACTCGCTCTACACGAAGAGTTACGCCATGAGCCTTTAGTACGTACCCCTTTTGCACCGCATGCACCGTATACGGTTTCAGATGAGCCTTTAAAAAAAATCAGTGCTTTGGCAGAAGAGCTTAATCTACCTATTCATATGCACGTGCATGAAACTCAACATGAAGTAACCCAAGACGGCCAACGTCCCTTGCAGCGCTTACATAAATTAGGTTTAATCACACCCTCGTTTATTGCCGTGCATATGACGCAATTAACCGATGCAGAAATTAAAAAATTCGCGCAAGCAGGCGCACATATTGTGCATTGCCCTGAATCTAATTTAAAACTCGCCAGTGGTTTTTGTCCAGTACAAAAATGTTTAGATGCAGGCATTAATGTTGCATTAGGCACAGATGGTGCTGCAAGTAATAATGATTTGGATATGTTCGGTGAAATGCGTACCGCCGCCCTCTTAGCCAAAGGCGTAGCAAAAGATGCCAGTGCCGTTTCTGCGGCCACGGCATTACGCATGGCGACTTTAAATGGCGCCAAAGCTCTAGGCATAGATCATATGACAGGATCACTGACCATCGGCAAAGCTGCCGATATCTGCGCTATCGATTTATCCGACATAGAAACCCAACCCATTTATAATGCCATTACACATCTAGTTTATTCCGCATCGCGTCACCAAGTCAGCGATGTTTGGGTAGCTGGCAAACACTGCTTAAAAAATAAACAACTCACGACACTTAATTTAGAAGATTTAAAAATAAAAGTAGCCCAATGGCAAGCAGCCTGTTGTTAAGTAACGTATAAACAAAAACTTACTACAATCAAGTACCACCTATAAAACAAGCGGCTGTAGGGGATTGCTCAAATGATTGAGGCACAAACCTCAGAAGTTTTTTAAAAGTACAAATAAGTCGACTGACAAAACCAGTGCTTTAACTAAGCGCTATTAATGACAATTTGCCCACTCACCCCTCAACAGAGCCGGGTAAGTTTATTGAGGTAATGAGGAAGCAAATAAAGTTTAATTTAGGCTAATTAGAGCACTCATCCACAAGCTGAGCCACATGAATTTCAAAAGGTTTATCAGTTTTGTTAATTAAAATAGTTGTTGATGGATAAGATTCCCCAGCAAGCAACAGTTGAACACAGTTTTCACTAGGTCTAATTTCAAGTGCATTCAACACGACTGCTACATCAGATTCCACAACACTCTCTATAACCAATGAGTAACCACCACTTTTTACACCTAGCCCACCAGTGAAAACCTGATAGCGTTCAAAATCAATTTCTATTGCAACCGGCGCTCCGCCATCACCATAAAAAATATGTGCAGTTTGAGCATAAAAAAACGCTTCCCAATCTTCTTGATTAGTGATTGTTTTAGTCCAAGCTCCTGTCATTCTTGGGTTATCAGGCAATGTTAAAACAGCGTGCGAAAAAGCATGAGCCACTCTTGTTGTATTAGCTGACTCGTTCGTGCTGGCTATCCCCAGTGGATCATTATTGAGTGTTGTCGGAAAAGTAGGTGAGTCATCACTCATATCAATAGCTGGCTCAGCTGGTTCAGGAAATTCTATAGGAAAATCATTTTCATCCGGTACTGTTATTGGTTCATTCGCATCCACTTCACGTTGAAATGCTTCTTGAATGTCAGCTGGAACGACTCTAGTCGAAATATTATCGTTAATATTTTGCGTATTTTCTGCTTTTGCAGTTGCAATTGTTATCATTATCGCCATAGGGATAATGAGTGCTCTTTTATATATATTGTTCATTAGTTTACACCTTAATGAGTGAATAAAAATTTTCAGCTTTACAATCAAAACAAAGCTAATAAAATTTACAGCCCTTTACGCCAAATAAATAAATCTAAGCTTTTGTTAAAATTAAGCTAGTTATTTATTAATTTGTTTAAAAGGTGGGTAAACTATAATCATTAAGTAACAATCAATCTGTGGGGTTTTTGTTAAAAAAATTACTTCACCAAGCCAGAGATAAATTTAACTAACTGTTTTTATTATATTTTATCAATTCATCTGGTTAATTTCTTTTACAATAAATAACAATTTAGCAATAAATTCATTTGGTTATGTACTTCGAAGTTGAATCTGCCCCAAAAAAACATTATAAATAATCCTTACAATTCTTAACAAATTCCCTACAAAGTGCAAACAACTGGCGAGTGCTTTATCCTGCCTAATAGCTTTATCAAAAAATATCACAGCACTGTATGTTGATTATTAAAAGCTATTCTATTTTATTCTATATCCTAAGTTTCTGTAGTGTACTAATGGTAGTCCCTTTAGTCAGTGCGGCGGAGGATGAATTAGAAATTCAACAGGCTATAGCCGCCTATGAAGAGCGTTCATGGAAATTTGGCATATCGGCAGGATATGGTGCACGTACTAATCCATTAGCCAATTCTAGCGATATTCCTTTGTATTTAATTTTTAATATGGCTTGGTTTGGAGACTGGGTATTTTTTGATAATGGCGATTTGGGTTTAAATTTTTATGAAGGTGACCAGTTTTCTTTCAACGTAATGACACACCTAAATAATGAGCGCAGTGTGTTTGAGTGGTTTAATAAGGGAGTGCGCGTATTTGGGGTGCCAACTGCAGGGTCTACCTTTAATTCTGAAACAGGCCTGCAAAATGGTGCGGCTGGGAGTGCGGATAATGAGGCCTTTTCCTCGGTTCATAATTTACCTGAGGAGCTTTCATTACAGGAGCAGGATATAGCGACCAATAAAGCTATTGCAATACCTAATAGAAAAGTAGCGGTCGATGCAGGATTGGAGATTTTATATACTGCCAACTGGGGAGAGGTGCAAATGCAATTTCTTTCTGATATTAGTTTTCGACATAAGGGCTTTGAAATTTGGGGATCTTACACTTACCCTTGGCAATATGGTAATTTGTTATTAATGCCTTCAGTGGGTTTTGTTTGGAAAAGTAGTCATTTATTAAACTATTATTATGGCGTTCGTTATGATGAGGCTCAGCCAGGGTTGCCTGTATATCAAGCAAGCAGTGGCACCAATGCTTTTGTGCGCTTGTCTGCAGTGTACAACCTAACAAATCATTGGGGGATTGTTGGCGTAGTTGAATATGAAAGCTTGAGTGCCAGTATTCAGCACAGCCCTTTTGTTGATAAAAAAAGTATTCAAACCTATTTTATTGGTTTAACGTATCAATTTTAATGAAATGTCAAGGAGCGAAGTGCGTTTAAAGTTTATTCACGGTCTACAGGTGAGTGCTATAGGAGCGACTCTTTACTGCGCGCAGCTCCCACTAGTTGCTGCGGAATCACTGACCGAAGTACCAGTGATAAGTACATGGCAGATTAAAGCAAAGCCACGCATTTGCGTTAAACCATCAATACGGCCAATATGTACCATGAATACGGATATTATCTGGAAGGGTAGTGTTAATGCAGATATTTGTCTCTTGTCCTCACAAACGCAGATGCATATAAAATGCTGGACCAATGTGCAAGCAGGCAATATTCTACAAGAAATTAATAGTGATATTGAAATCACTTACTGGATTGCTCATTTTGGTGAAGATGCAGTGCTCGCTAAGACAACAGTACGTATTGTTAACGTTCCTCAAAGGCAAATACGACGGCGTAGACGACATATTTGGAGCCTGCTATGAATGCAAGTCAAGAACAGGTCAAATTATTACTGGTAGAAGATGATATACGTTTGGCTGAGTTAATTGCCGATTATATTAGTCGCAATGGCTTTCAAGTGACTGTTGAGCACCGAGGTGACCAAGCGGTGGCAAACTTTCAAGCAAACAATACTGATATTATTATTTTAGATTTAATGTTGCCTGGTATGAATGGTCTGCAAGTTTGCCAACAAGTTAGAACCCAGTTTACAGGGCCTATTTTAATATTAACAGCCAAAAACAGTGACTTGGATCATGTAATGGGCTTAGAGCTAGGTGCAGATGATTTTGTAAGCAAGCCAATCGAACCGCCCGTGTTATTGGCGCGATTACGTGCACTATTACGCCGTTCACAACAAACAACGACTCATGCAATAGAGCAACCGAGTGAACTATCCTTCGGTCAGTTAACACTAAATCGAAAAGCACAACAAGTCATATTACAACAAAAAAATATTGAGCTGACGACCCAAGAGTTTAGTTTGCTTTGGTTATTAGCTGAAAACGCAGGGATAGTATTGAGCCGGGATCAAATATTTAGCAAAATGCGCGGGATTGAATACGATGGTTTTGATCGTTCAGTCGATGTACGTATTTCACAGTTACGCAAAAAATTAAACGACCATGGCGAGCAACCGAGTAAACTTAAAACAGTGTGGGGTAAAGGCTATTTATTTGTTGCCAATGCTTGGAGCTAGGTATGTCTAAAGGGTTGTTTATACGCAATTACTTATTGGTTGTAATATTAATATTAAGTGTTGGCTTGGTAATGGACCAAGCTCTGAAATATACTGGCGAGCAAGGAAACCTTACGTCTGACCAACAGTTCTTACAAGGCAATTTTCTTTATATTACCTCGCTATTTGCAGATAATTTGCAAAATATTGAACAACTTTGGGTCACAAAGCATACACAGTTACAAGCAGAACTGGGTTATCCCATAGCGATGTACCATAGCAGTGATTTTTCAGATATTAGCCAATTTAACGAGCCTTTTGCTCACAAAAAAACTGTAGCATTAACAACCACTGATGCAGGAATCATTTATTATCAGAAACTAAAAAACTCGGATTATATTATCGCTTTAGGGCCAGTGTACGAGCAAACTAAAAATATACCTTCTGATTTGTTATTAATTGCCCTCTATCATTTATTCATCGCCACTATCCTATTTTTATGGTTTGCACCCCTAGCACGCGATTTACAAAAATTGCGCAAAGTCGCCAGTAATTTTGGGGCAGAGAATTTTTCTACCCGCATCAAACTGAGTAAAAATTCTAGTATTGCTTTAGTTGCTGATGCATTTAATAGTATGGCACAACGTATTCAAATACTGGTTTCAGCTCATAAAGACCTCACCCATGCCGTCTCGCATGAATTAAAAACACCACTAGCACGCTTTAAGTTCAGTTTAGAAATTATCGAAGGTTTAGAGAGTAAACAAAAGCAGAGCCGCTATTTGCAAGATATGAAGCAAGATGTACGCGAGTTAGACGAGTTAATTGATGAAATGCTCAGCTATGCGCGATTGGATATGCAAAATTTACGATTAAATAGAACAGCAGTGCCTGCCAAACAATGGCTACAGGAGCTTGTGTGTCACTACTCTCAAGAGAAGGTCCAGGTCAGCTTTAAATTTGATGCGCAAACGAGCCACCAGCAGACCCTATTAATTGATTGTCATTTAATGAACCGAGCGGTACATAATCTAATTCGCAATGGACTGCGCTATGCTGAAAATCATGTACAAATCAGTTTACATATCAACCAGCAGGCAGTTGAATTACGAGTTGATGATGATGGACAAGGTATTCCAGAGCAATATAGGGATCAAGTTTTACAACCTTTTATGCGCCTAGATACCAGCCGTGATAAACAATCGGGAGGCTATGGTTTAGGCTTAGCAATTGTTAATAAAATTGTACGCCAGCATGGAGGAAAAATGACAATAGATAGCTCTCCTTTAGGCGGGGCGGGGTTTTGTATTCACTTACCACAAGCAAATTGAGTATAGGCTAAAGTCCATTTTGTTAAATATACTTACCAATTAATTATCACTCAACCTTTTGAAAGTAACACGCCCCCCTAACGGGTACAAGACTCGCCATATCCATAGGTATGGATCCGTTACTACTTAAAAATAAATAACCGCTTGGATCTAGTGCATTGGCCAATGCACTACAAAATACCCCATACCAGAATACGTGGCCAAGAGTCCAAGTTTTTGTACATGTTCTTAGATTTTGACTGGAACGCATACTTTTACCGCCCTTTTTCATGGAAAAACTTTTGTTCTCCCAGCTCACTTGCACTATAAATATCCTAAATATTATTTATCAAAAAGGGAGTATCTTAAACATACTAAAAAGACAAAAATACATCATATAAAGTATTTAATAGTATTAATGATGACTACAATAACAGCAAATATGACTATAAATGAAATTAACCTTAGAGCACTCTGACTCTTTGTGTTAGCTACTTGATGAGGAGCACTAACACCTTTAATATATCCATTTATCGCCTGAGTTTTTCCACCTTTTGATGTGATAATTTGGTAAGAAATAGTATCACCGATCTTTGGTTTACGACTTAAGCCTTTTAATTCTGATCCATGAATAAAAATATCACGTTTGCCTTTTGCTTGGCCAATAAGACCGAAGTCTTTATCTTTATTCCATTGGCGTAATTTTCCAGTAAATATAGTATCGCTCATTCAATTGCCTAACTTATATAATTTAGGCGCTATTTTAACGTAAAATTGAGTTGATACTAGCAGTATGTTTGATGGTAAGGATCAGGAGGGCAAGCCAACCTGATATAAGCATCAATGGGCTATATTACTCATAAGCTGTACGTAGGCAGGAATAGCGTAGCGTTTCCAATATACAAATAGATAGCTGCATAGCTTGGGTTGGTGCTTTTTCAACCCAACATTCACCCTAAAATACGTTGGGTTACGAAAAGGTGTAACCCAACCTTGTATAATAAACATATAACTTCAACACAGGATTATTTAACACCAAACTATATTATAGTCTCTATGGGGGCTCCCCATTTAATTCTCTTGCCGCCAGGCTAGTAAGCATGGTAATTTGAAGAGTCTCTGAGAAACTTTAGTTAGTAAATATTAAGTACGATAAATCGTTTCAATCAAATGAAAACCAAATTTAGTTTTAACCGGCCCATGTACCGTTAATACTGGCTTTTTAAAAACCACATTATCAAACGCTTTAAGCATTTGACCTGGAGTAAATTCACCAAGGTCACCACCCTTCTTTGCAGAATTACATAATGAATGCTTTTTAGCAAGACCGGCAAAATCCGCCCCACCCGCTAATTGTCGCTTAATCGTTTCCGCTTCTTCGTGCGTTTTTACTAAAATATGTCGTGCGCATGCTTTTGCCATGAATCACCTCCAACTTTACTGTACAAAAGTAATGTTTTTCTCGACATTTTTGTCCATTTTCATATCTTCACACCCTGAAATCAGAGTAACAACAGCTAAAATACACATTATCTTTTTCATAATTTATTCCTTATTTTATTTATTTCAACTTCTTAGGTGGCCGATTAGATATAGCATACCAATACTTACCCTAGTTTACCTACGGTGACTCAATGACCATTTTGCCATCAAACTGGGTGACTCTAAACTTTTTCAGTACCGACATGCCAATTAAAACCTGATCCAACTTATCCAAAATCACAGCTCGCGTATTATATAAATTGATCGAACCTATCGTTATAGTCGGTATCGTGGTTTGGTATGCGCTTACATTTCCTGCCGCCGTATGACTAATAACCGCTGGACCAAATTTTAATCCTGCGCGTTTCGCCAATTCACTCGGTAGCGCAACACGAGTTGCACCGGTATCAATCATAAATTTCATAACTTGATTGTTAATCATTCCTGCTCCCGAATAATGCCCTTGCTTATCTGCTGAAATAATAATGCCTTTCTCAGTGCTAGTTATTGGATTTTTAAATAGCATTTGTTGAACAACATCATTCGGATGCTCAATAGCATAAGTGGACGATTGTCTACGCAATAAACTATCCGCAGCAAAATACATAAGCACAAAAGCGAATACGACAAATACCAGTGGTCTCATCTTATTACATTCTGTTAATAGTCTTGCCATCAGTCAGTGAAATCCAACCAATAGTAATTCTATAAACTAGCCAAAATATAGTGATAAATAAGGTAAAAATACCGACACCCATGCCAAAAGTAAACGCGGTAAAAGCTAAGCCTGCTAGCGTCACCCATGCCGTTTTTATTTGCCAATTAAAATGTGACTCTAACCATGACCCTTGCACATCATTACGTTTATAAAGATTAAGTGCTACGCCTATTAATAAAGGTAAGGCCGCAAATATAAAGCTCAGCGCCTGGAATAAGTACACCGTTGCAGTGATTCTTTTTAATGCAGCTAACTCTTCATCTGATAAATTCTTCATATTGCTCTCCTATAATTGGATAGTCGTTTATAAAGAATACACCAAAACATACCCTACTACGCAGGAAATTAATGCGGCCATTAATTAAACACCCATGCTCTTAGAAAGGATACTTGAGGGCACTTCACATTCAAAATGTTTAAGTAGAACACAACCGGTTCAGCTATTGCTGTTCTGAGTAAGATAAAAATCTTCTAATCCTATCGCCTCGTATCACCGGCAAAATAAAGTTGTAGAAAAAAGTGGCACAACTTATGTTGCCCGAGTACATACATTTATATACTACTCTTCTATGCTACAACCATCATCTCACCGGCAATCAACTCAGCTTGTTTTAAAACGGTTTCAGTAGCTAATAATTGCATATCGGGCGGATAACCATATTGTCTGAGCGTGCGTTTAATAATCACTTTCAACTTAGCACGCACGCTTTCTTTTATTGTCCAGTCGATAGACGCATTTTGCCTCACTCGCTCGGTAAGAACAACCGCCAATTCTCTTAATTTATCGTGCTGCATTAGCTCTTTAGCACTGCTGTTATCGGCAACTGCGGTATAAAAAGCGTATTCAAATTCGGTTAAACCCAGCTCACTGGCTTCATTGTCCATACTTATAATGTCTTGACTCAATTTAATGAGTTCATCCATGACTTCAGCGGCGGTTAGCACCTTGTTGTGATATTTTTTAATCGCATTTTCCAGCATTTCCATCAGTGATTTACTTTTAACCAGATTTTTTCTGGAACGCGATTTTAATTCATCGTTCAGTAACTTTTTCAACACTTCCAAGGCAACATTCTTATGTTCCATGCCTTTAAGTTCCAGCAAAAACTCTTCTGAGAGAATGGAAATATCAGGTTTCTTGATGCCTGCGGCATCAAAAACATCAATTACTTGTTCAGAGACCAAGGCTTGATCAATCACTTGACGAATGGTGGTCTCTATCTCTTCATCGCTACGACCTGAGCCAGGCGCATCAAACTTGACCAAACGGGCTTTCACCGCCTGAAAAAAGGCCACTTCATCTTTAACATCCATTGCTTGATCATGGGGTATGGCAATGGCAAAGGCTTTAGATAGGGCAGTCACTTCATTGACAAAGCGTTTTTTACCATCATCCAAGCCTAGAATATGATCTTCTGCCGCTAAAATAAGCGACAGTTTTTTTGCGGTATCTGCGGCAAAATAATCCTCGTAAGCAAAACCATGAAACAGCTGAGAAACTACTTCCAGCTTTTCTAGCATCAATTCAACAGCTTGCTCTTGCAATATGGTAGGGTCGCCTTTACCGCCCGCATCGGAATAAAATGACAGCGCTTTTTTAAGATCAGATGCAATCCCCAAATAATCAACAATCAAGCCACCCGGCTTGTCTTTATAAACACGATTCACCCGTGCAATCGCCTGCATCAAGTTATGTCCCTTCATCGGCTTATCAATATAAAGCGTATGCAAACTCGGCGCATCAAAGCCCGTTAGCCACATATCCCGCACAATCACCAATTTAAGCAGATCATCAGGGTGTTTCATTCTGTCTGCCAGCGTTTTTCTTTGTGCTTTGGTGGTATGGTGCCTGGCTATTTCAGGGCCATCCGATGAACTGGAAGTCATCACCACTTTAATCACACCCTTATCCAAATCATCGGAATGCCAATCGGATTTTATCTTAATAATTTCAGCATATAAATCAGCCGCAATGCGGCGACTCATGGCAACAATCATGCCTTTGCCGTCAAATACTTCTTGGCGTTGTTCAAAATGGCTAACAATATCCTGAGCAATATTTTTAATACGGTTTTCGCTACCAATTAACGCCTCTAACTGCGTCCATTTTGCCTTGGCCTTTTGAGTTTCGCTTAAATCATCTTGATCAAGTTCATCATCCAGCTTTTCAACCAGTTGCTTGCCTTCCTCGCTCAAGTTGACCTTGGCTAAACGGCTTTCATAATAAATACGCACCGTTGCCCCATCTTCCACCGCCTGAGCAATATCATAGACATCAATATAATTGCCAAAAACCGCAGGGGTGTTGGTATCGGTACTTTCTATGGGTGTCCCCGTAAAACCTAAATAGGTGGCATTGGGCAAGGCATCCCGCATATATTTGGCAAAGCCGTAGACAATTTTTTTACCCATCACATTGCCTAGCTCGTCTTTATCATCAATGGTTTTTGCCTTAAAACCATATTGGGTGCGGTGGGCTTCATCGGCAATCACCACGATATTTTCCCGTTCCGACAAGGTATCAAAAACATTCCCCTCATCAGGCTGGAATTTTTGAATAGTAGAAAAGATCACCCCACCCGAGGCGACTTGTAATAACTCCTTGAGCTGATCGCGGTTTTCAACCTGTTTAGGCTCTTGGCGTAATAACTGCGTCGATGCGGCAAAAGTATCAAATAGCTGATCATCCAGATCATTGCGGTCGGTAATCACCAAAATAGTCGGGTTATCCAGTGCCAATACAATTTTTCCCGTAAAAAACACCATCGACAGCGACTTGCCACTGCCTTGGGTATGCCAAACTACGCCACCTTTGCGATCGCCTTGGGGCTGGTTCTTTACCCCTGCCACGCCATAATTTATGGGGTCTTCCATTACCATATTGGGCGAACACATAGGTTCGCCCCTACGGTGTCCTGTGGCGCGTATGGTTGATTCCACCGCACGATTCACCGCATAATATTGATGATAGGCGGCTAATTTTTTAACCGTCTCAATCGTCACCACGCCCGTTTTTTCAGGGCAACCACAGAGGGATGCCCCTACTGTTTTTGATTTTTCAAAGACAATAAAATGACGAATCAAATCCAGCAGAGTTGCTTTATCCAGCATCCCCCTAATCAAGGTTTCCAACTGGCTGACCAAATGGGATGCCTCCTCCTTGCCATCGGCGGTTTTCCACGCCATAAAACGGCTTAAGCCTGCTGAGAGTGAACCCGCCTTGGCTTCCAGACCATCCGAAATAATCATCAAACCATTGTAGGTAAACAGGCTGGGAATGGTCGCCTTATAGGTTTGCAGTTGTTTATAAGCTGATTTGACCGAGGCATTTTCGTCGGCGGCATTTTTAAGCTCAATCACCACCAAGGGCAAACCATTCACAAACAACACCACATCGGGGCGTTTATTTACCCCATTTTCAATCACGGTTAATTGATTGGCGACCACAAAATCATTGTTTTCTGGATTGGCAAAATCCACTAACCAAACCAAATCACCGCGTTGGTTGCCGTCTTTTTGATAGCTCACCTTCACCCCTTCGGTGAGCATTCGGTGAAAGGTCTCGTTATTGGTTAGCAATTCAGGGGAATGAATACGGTTAATTTCTTTGATTGCCTCTTGCTGGGCATCATGGGGGATGGAAGGATTTATTCTGGCGATGGCATCTGTCAGACGACTACTTAATAAGACATCTTCAAAACTACTGCGTAATGGGTTGTCGCTATCGGGGGCAATATCAGGCGCGTAAATGTATTCGTAACCCTGTTTTTTCAGTAGTTCGATACAAAAGTTTTCAATCGTGTTTTCAGTGATTTTGGTCATACCATCCATGCCTCTTGATTGTAGAAAGGTGATTGTTCCATTACAGAATTGCCCGTACCGCCGTTTAATTTGTCCAATGTCCATTTTTGGGGATTATCCATAATATATTGTGCAATACATTGGTATTCATTGTCATTGCGGATGATGTGTTCCCAATAATTGCGTTGCCATAATTTTTTATCAAACCGTTGCCAATCATGGGTTTTTACAGCACGAATATATTCATTCGTCGTCATCGTTTTGAACCATTGCACCACCCGATGTAGGGGCGAACCTATGTGTTCGCCCTGTTCTATGTGTTCGCCCCGTTCTACGTTTTCGCCCTGTTTAGGGCAGACACGTAGGTCTGCCCCTACGTTTTCGACAATACAATGAAAATGATTTGGCATTATTATCATTTCACGACATTTCATATCGGTAAATTTGTTTTCCAATTCGGAATACCATTTTTCAACCATTAACCCCGCATCATTTAATACCATTTCATCATGCACAATTTCACCAAATAAATGCAATTGGTTTTGGGTACAAATGGTAACAAAATACAATCCTGCCTGTGAATAATCATAATTTTTCAGGCGTATGGATTTACGGTGATGAATTTTGGGATCGTATTTCATGGTTTATACACACATCCCACAACATCGTTGACCCGCGTAGGGGCGCACCTGCGTGTGCGCCCTGATTGTATGTGTGCACCTTGATTGTGGTTGCACATTGTTATCAGGGCAGACACGGGGGTTAGGGCAGTCAGGGCAGACACGCAGGTCTGCCCCTACGGGGATATGGCAATAAATTATGTGTTGGCGTTGTATATTATTTATCATCATATTTCACCCGAATTTCACCCGACATTAATTTGGGCAGGAGGGTATCGCGGAGGGATTGTAGGGTGTGTGTTGCTGAGTCGAATACATGGTTCATTCACACACCCCGCAACATCGTTGACCCACGTAGGGGCGCACCTGCGTGTGCGCCCTGTTTAGGGCAGACACGCAGGTCTGCCCCTACGGGGATATGGCAATAAATTATGCGTTGGCGTTGCGTATTATTTATCATCATATTTCACCCGAATTTCCCCCGACATCAATTTGGGCAGGAGGGTATCGCGGAGGGATTGTAGGGTGTGTGTTTCTGGGTCGAATACATGGTTCATTCACACATCCCGCAACATCGTTGACCCACGTAGGGGCGCACCTGCGTGTGCGCCCTGTTTAGGGCAGACACGCAGGTCTGCCCCTACGGTAATATGGCAATAAATTATGTGTTGGCGTTGCATATTATTTATCATCATATTTCACCCGAATTTCACCCGAATTTCCCCCGACATCAATTTGGGCAGCAGGGTATCGCGGAGGGATTGTAGGGTGTGTGTTTCTGGGGCGAATACATGGTTCATTCACACATCCCGCAACATCGTTGACCCACGTAGGGGCGCACCTGTGTGTGCGCCCTGTTTAGGGCAGACACGCAGGTCTGCCCCTACGGGGATATGGCAATAAATTATGCGTTGGCGTTGTATATTATTTATCATCATATTTCACCCGAATTTCCCCTGACATCAATTTGGG
>Ga0256840_1002355_pt1 | contig 16743 bp, 18 predicted proteins | sample 355202metaG_FD_185969 | JGI IMG/M metagenome (GOLD analysis project Ga0256840, IMG submission 185969) | Hydrothermal vent microbial communities from Mid Atlantic Ridge, Atlantic Ocean - 355-202 | ecosystem: Environmental > Aquatic > Marine > Hydrothermal vents | place: Atlantic Ocean: Mid... | reverse complement strand
CAATATGTTTAAAATTTTCTTAAACATATTTTCAATTAAATTATTAATTAATTTTATTTGAGCACCTTATAAACTCTGCATGTATCGCATTGAGCTCACATGAAATTTTTACAAAAAAATTATCTATATTTTCCCTACGATAGCGGAGACTATAGACTACATCAAAAAGAAGATCCTTACTTTTTTCCTCTTTCATATCAAATAATTTCAAGATTTGAACCTCTGTATAGTAGTCTTCTAAAAACAGAACAAACTCCCCTAAAATATTTTTACTAATGCCTATTTGCATTAGCATCTCTACTTCTTTGCTAGAAATTTCTATCATATATAACTACCTCACACTGAAAATCTACTTCGCGTTTAAAGAAATCCTCATATATGTTCAATACATCTACTTTGTTGAGTTTTCCAACACCACAACCCATCATTGGTAAAACTAGTTTACATCTTTTAGTTCTAGACTTATTCTCTGCGTACCATTTAATATAAGACTCAATGTTATAAAGAGAAAGTTTAACACTCTCTAGTGTTGGATCTTTTTCTGCTCCTCTAAGCCCTGGGTTATAGTCCATCGTTGCAACATGAAGTGCATACTCAAAGTTAGTGGCGTTTGCAGCAGATGTTGCAACTACATCTCCCTTTTGAAGGAATATATCAAGACTCTTGTATTTCTGTGTCATCTCTTCTTGTAGTTTTAGTCCACAGTGGCGTTTAAACGCCATGGAAACACCACTGCCAAGTAGTAGTCTTGTATTAGATGAATTGACTATAAATGTTGCTGACTCTTCATTTAGTAAGTTTCCCTCTTTCATGGTTATCATATATGCCATTAGCACTCTCCTTTATCTATCATGTGATTTCATTTCATTTGCCTTTAGGCTACATAACAATTTTTAAAATAAACTTAGATAAATATTAAATAATTAAGATAGTTTTAAAGATATTATGTGAGAATGCCTCCACTTAAGAAAAAGGCGTGTGCAATATGAAAACAACTACTGTTTTAGACCAATCGCTCTACATAACTTTCTCAAATCAAAAGCAAAGGGCTCTCAAAAAAAGCTCTAGTGTTAAAGCTCTTGATAAAGTGCTCCCCCTCAATGCATTTATTATAGAACTGTTTGAGAAAAACAACTTTGAGATGATAATAGATGAGAGTTTTGCTACTGATATAATCTATACTCTTTTACAAGAGCAAAAGATTGAGTACTTTAGCTATCTCAAACGCAGTGATGACTCGATAAAAACAATCTTAAACTTCATACTCAAATCTCACCGTAACAGTGTCGCGTTTGACACACTCATAAAGAGTCCTCAAAAACTACAAGCACTTAACAACATTGACAAAGCATACCAAGCATTTAAAAGAAAATATGCACTTGTAGATATAGCAGATGTTGAAAAATATGTAGCCGAGAATTTGGAAAAGACTTTTAGAGATAAGTATACCGATGTATATCTTGACTCTTTTGATATGGATGGTGTCAGTATTATAGAGTCAGCATATCAAGCCCAAATCATCTCTAAACTAAAACCTTTAGCCAAAGAGATGAGAGAAATAGCTCCTACTTCTAGCAGAAACAATGCAAAAATAGTACATCCAAACGCAAAGGTGTTTGATGCTATAGATGAGATAAAAACAGCCATTAAAATCGCTAGAAAGCTACTACAAAGTGAAGATGCGAATGCTGAGGAGATACTCATAGTAGCCTCAGATATAGCAGAATATGCACCACTGTATAAACTCTATCTATCAGAGTACGGTATACAAGGGTTTAGCTCACTTGGTACAACACTCAATGCTTATCACTCACACAAAGATATACAAGTAAAACAAGCACTCCAAACATGTAATGAACAGCTCAAATCACTGCAAGAACTCTATACTCGAGTAGATATCGTGTTTAACAAAGAAGAACTGCTTAAAAAACTCAAAGCAAACACTACAATAGTCGATGAGAAGATAGGAGTAGAGCTAACAGAAGCCAACCAAATATTAGGATTGGAAAAGTACTACAAACATATCATCTTTTTAGGGACGGATATAAATCACTTCCCACCAAAGACGAAAGATAACTTTCTCTACACGCAGCAAGAGGATGTGAAGTATTTTTATGCAAATGACTATTTTTTAAGTTCACAACTCCAACTCAAAGAACTCAAACAGAGTTGTGAAAAACTCTATATCATTACGGCAGCATACAGTGGTAAACGCCAGTTGAGTCGTTCCATACTTATAGATGACTATTGTGATGAGAAGATAGATGTGAGTGACATCGTAAGTACTAATGACTTAGCACTTCAAGAAGCTACAGTCACTCCAGACAAAGGAACTCTTGAGTACTACAAAAGCATCGCGAGTCAAGATTTTACAAAGTTTGATGGGCTTGATGTGACAGAGATAGATGCATCGCATCTCTCCGCTTCACAGATAAACAGCTATCTCTCTTGTCCGCTTCAGTACTTCTATATCAACAAGGTAAGAGTAAAAGCACCACGGCAAGATGAAGAGGGATTTGATGTGATGGAACAAGGAAGTTTAATGCACCTTTGTTATGAACTCTTTGGCAAGACTATCAAGGAAAAAGGTATAAAAAGTACTGAAAAAGAGGAACTTTATGAGCTTATGTATGATGTCTCTATTTTGGCATACAATCATCAAGATACACAAGAACCAAGAGGAAAGCCAAAACTACAAGAGAACATTCACCATAGAATCTTTATCTCAAACCTGCAAGCGGGACTCAAAGATGAGAGAGAGCTAGGACTTTTAGCGAAGTTTGTGACCTACTACATAAAAAATGCTTCCGCATTTGAGTACTTTAGCAAGAGTGAGTTTGAAAAGGAGTTCGCACTTGATGCGGAGCTAAAACCCTATACCCTTATAAGTAAAGAAGACAAAAACTACTTTATAAAGGGCTTTATAGATAGATTTGACAACCTCGATACAAAAATAAATATCATAGACTACAAATCTAAAAAGGCAAAGAGCAAAGATAAAAAAAAGCAAGAAGATGTTAACAACTATAAAGATGTCCAGTTAGCACTTTATGTCCTCTATGCAAAACAAGCCTACCCAGACAAGAGTTATGATGCCCATCTTTTGAGCTTCAAAGGCAATGAAAAAGAAGTGGCATTTGCAACACTCCAAGAGATAGAAGATGAACGACTAAAGGGTGTGATATATGATACGAGAGATAAAATTGCTAAAGGAGATTTTAGTTTTAATAATGAGGACGAGAAGGTGTGTGAGTGGTGTGATGTACGGTTTATCTGTCATCAGAGTGTTTTAGATAAAAAAGGAAATGGATATGAGTAATAAAAATGAAATAAAAAATAAAAAAGATATAGATTTAGCCTTTGAACATAATGCAGAGACTATCCGTGAAACAATTTGTTTGTCATGTGAAGAAATTTATGATGAAACTACAAATAAATATCAAGTCATTATTTACAAGCCATTTTATAATAAAAGTTCTTGGAGAAAGACTGAACATGCAACTGAGGAGAAGTTAACCAAACAAGCTTTAGTAGATATAACATCGGCATTAAAGAAAAAATACAATTCAAAACGTGATGACAGTTTCGTAAGTTTTATGCGTACAGTAGGATATAATCTTTCACTATATACAAAGAATATAGATTCAAAACTATATGAAGAACTTCAAAAGAGAATAGTGGAACATGATAAAGCTATTAGATGCAGAGAAATAAAAAAATATGCTTGTGAATATTATCAATATCTAGATGATGATAGTAATCCAGAAAGCAATAAAAAGTTAAAAGAGTTTTATGATGCTTCCAAAGACGAGTACGACGAATGCAAAATTGCTTATCAAAAACGTTATGAGTATAACTTTTCTTTTACTGCTTTCGTAAAGTTACTAATAAAATCTTCATGCAGTTACTGTGGAATTAGTCTCGAACAGTTAAAATCACTAAGAAAGAAGTGGAAAATACACTCAAAAAGTGGAAGAGGATTTAGTCTTGAGATTGACAGAAAGTCTCCAAATTTAGAATATACTGAAAAGAATTGCTGTATGTCTTGTTACTGGTGCAATAATGCAAAAACAGACGAGTTCAATGTTACTGAATTTGAAGAGATTGCAAAAGGGATTAATGCAGCTTGGAATAAAAGAGGAGAGAAGATCGAGGGGTGGAAAGATATAAAATTTCCGGAAAATTTCTATGCTGCTCTAAAAAAATAAGGTTAAGGACAAAAATTGAACATAAATAAATTTACCATCCAAAAAAGTTTCGCTATAAATGCAGGTGCTGGGAGTGGAAAGACTTATACTCTTAGTCGGCGTTTCATCAATGCTCTTGTAGGGTTTGACTACTTTCGAGAAGAGTATGAATATCAAGAAGACCACTATGATGTGCTCAAGCCAGCTACAGTCGATGAGATAGTTACTATTACCTACACTGAAGCAGCTGCACTTGAGATGAAAGGAAGGATTTTTGAACTTGTTCGCAAGATACTTATATTTGACTCCTTAGATGCAAACGATGGTGATTTTAGTTCTATAGAAGAGGCTAATGCTCACATAAACACTTCTCAAAAAACATACCTCCTTGAGAAACTTCAAAAAGCATATACTCAGAGTGCAAACGCCAAGATCTCTACTATTCATGCTTTTTGTCTGGACATCATAAAGGCAAATGCAGATATTGCTAAAATCGACACGAAACTGGACATCATCAAAGATGATGAGAAAGCTAAAGAGCTCTCTAGTATAATATTTGAAGTTTTAAATGATGACAAAAATCGTGACTTAGTTCTTGATATCTCTGCTGATGTGAGTATGTTTTTTATGGATAAGTTTATAGAAAAGTACATCAGTAGTAGTAAGTTTCGCAAAGACTTAGATGGCTTTAACCAAGAAAGTATCTCTGTCAATACCTATAAGAAAATCATCTCAGAACTTTATCCTCTGCCTGATATACAAGAGGCTCAAGAGGAGCTAGAAGAAGACACCCTGCGTTTAGAGTGGCTCACAAAGTACTATGAGAATTTTTACAACTTCAATGCAAAAGCTTGGAAAGATGTAAACCCATCTGAAAAAACACCCTCTCTTGGTGATAAGTCATTTCCAGTGACAAATCTATTCAAAACAGCATTAGACAAACTTGTGCAGTACTATGCTCCCATAGATACAGAGCTAGAAGCACTCTTCTTTACAAAAATAGCACAACTCAAAACTTTACTTTCCCAGATAAAAAGTTCTTATGACACAAGACTCCAAGAGTTAGGTAAAATCGACTTCGATACCATCATCACAAAAACATTAGAGATTATCCCGACAGTAGACTCTAAGTACAAGTACATCATGGTAGATGAGTTCCAAGATACAAATGCCATACAGTTTGACATAGTCAAAGAGTCTTGTGGTTCGGATACAAACTTGTTTGTAGTTGGGGACTCTAAGCAGTCTATCTACTCTTTTCAAGGTGCAGAGATAGAGATCTTTAACGATGCTATCAATGATACAAATATGTTTACTACAGTAGCAGATATGAGCCAAAACCATAGAAGTGATGGTGTGGTGCTTGAAAATGTCAATGATATATTTGATCACCTACTCCAACCCAAAACACATCTCAATCTCATCTCACAAAACTATGAGGCACAAGCTCAAAAACTTACAGTCTTTAAAGAAAAACGAGCTAAAAAAGGAAGTTTTGAGTTTCTTTTTACTTCTAAACCTTATGAAGATGAAGAGCTCAATGAACTCGATAGTATCGCTCAACTCGTAGCAAACATTGCACAAAACAAAGAGAAAAGATACAAAAATATCTCAACACTCGTACAAGAGAAGAAAAAAGCAATAGCTATACTCTTTGACAGTAGCACCAAAATGCTCCTACTCAAACAAAAGCTCAGAAAAAAAGGCATCACAGCTAAAGTGAGTGCCAGTGAAGACTTCTACCAAACGCGGGAAGTAAATGATATATTTAACCTTCTAAAAGCCCTCTATATTCTTCAAAACACGAAAGAGAGTTACACTGCTAAAGAGAAGTATTTTCTAGCTGGTGCTATGCGATCAAACATCTTACGAGTAAGTGATGATGCTATAAATCAGCACTTCATCAACAATACAATCCCTGTAAAACTCAAAGACTACAAAGAAATACTCAACACAAACACCCTCTCTCAAGCTATAAAACAGATAGTAGATGAAAGTAATCTCCTTAGCGTTTACACTCATCTCAATGATGTAGAACAAGTCAAAGCAAATATAGAGAAGTTCTTGCATCTTGCACTTGAGTATGAGCAAAGTGATGAGAGTTCACTCTATCGTTTTTTAGCTCTTTTAGAAAATAGTATTTACATGAGCGAAGCTAAAGAGGATGAGGCTTTTTACAAGTCTGAGAGCTCTAACTCTATAGAAATATGCTCTATCCACTCTACAAAAGGACTCGCTTATCCTCTAGTATTACTAGCAAACGCAGAGAAGTCACTCTTCTCTCAGATAACAAGTGATTCACTCAAACATAATAGCTTTACACTTTCTGGAGAAAAAAAAGAGATCGTCGGTTTTAAACTCAAAGACTACATACCTCTTAGTCACCGTGTTGTCAAAGAGATAGACAAACTCAAACACTTTGCAGAGAAAAAAAGACTTCTTTATGTCGCACTTACTCGTGCTGAGCATGATGTAATCATCTCCGCTACACTTGCACAGAAAAAAGATGGTGGTATATCGCTAAGAGAAGATAGCTACTTAGCGATGATACTCGGTGCTAGAGTGGCATCAGAAAAAGAGATCACAGTAGTACAAGAACTCTTAGCACTTTACAATCCAAATAACAATATAAAAATAGAGCCAATAGTTCAAAAAAAGCGACAAATCTCCTATCAAACACAAACACTCGAAGCACTCGAGTTTACTCCCCGTGAAAAATTGATCTCTGCGACTCAATCAGCAAGTGATCTAAAGCCGAAGAACAACAAAGCAGCCGAACTTGGAACACTGACTCATAAAATCATAGAGATGCATTGGCAAAACTTTCAAGATAATAGCCAAGCTATCTTTCATAAACATGCTATCTATGACAAAAATGAGCAAGAGATTATTAGCAAACATATGCAAAACTTCTATGCTAGTGATGTCTGCACTGCTCTAAAAAACGGAGCACAACATCAGTTTGAACTTGAGTTTATCTTAGATGATAAACATGGATTTATCGATCTTATATACTTTGATATGCAACTGGCTGGATGGGTGATAATAGACTTTAAAACAGGAACTCCATCGAACGAAAAAGAGGAGCTATATCAGGCACAACTTGATTTTTACAAGGATGTCATGGAGAGCTTGAATTATAAAGTAGTTGCTTGTAGTTTACTCTGGATATAACTATCCAGACATAAAGCTGTTAATAGATAATCTTATACAAACTAAGAAGGGTAAGAGATGCCACAAATACTAGAACATATAGACAAAAAGTCAAGCTATAACAGCATTATATCTGGTTTGATTTATTAAGGATTGTATTTATAAATTCGATAGAATAATTTATGAGAACAATTACTCCACAACAGACAAAAATAACCCCTATAAAAAATATAACTGCCGGAACTATTATGTTTATAAATAGATTAAGATTATTTGTCATGATGTTAATAACAGTAAACAGTATAAATAATGCATATCCCAGTCTTATTAGAAATACCACAGTATTTTTCATCATATACCCAATAAGCATCAAAAATATATTCTTTTTCATCAGTAGCTATAATTTAATATTTTTTCTAAAATAACAACTATTTTTGCTACTTTCTACTGTTGGGATATATTGCTCAAAGCCCTTACTTAAGTACAATTCTCTCGCAAGAGTATATTGTTGAGTATTTTCTGTATAGAGGCAAATTATTTCTTTTTTACTCTCTTTAGCCTGCGTTTGAATGAAGTCTAGGAGTTTTACACCTAACCCTTTACCTCTAAAGTCCTTATCCACACAAAACCACCCTATCCAGCACTCATTGTCATGCGTATCAGGTTCTGTATATAAACCTATTGTTGCTATAACCTTAAAAGACTCACTCTCTTGAACTACCCAGTAGGACATCTTTTTTATAAAACACTTTTGATACACTTCCATGTACTTATCTTTATCTAAACTAGCAATAAGATTTAACTTTTCATACTTATCAGTAGGATGAAAAACTTTTTTGATTAAGGTATTTGCACTTTCGAGTGTGGCATGTGTAAGGGGTGTTATTTGCATCTTTAAAATCCTTGCTCTTAATATTTTGCAATATTAGAACAAAGAACTTAAAATTATCTTATGTAAGTTTAATCTATTTTTGTACTTGTTAAAAAGGATAAAAATAGATATAATAACACTTAAGGACAAGTACAATGAAAGAGATTTTTAAAAAAATAATTATTGATTCACAAGAGAGAAATTATAACAATATCGTACAACGGGATTATCAGATACCATTAGCTACAAAAAAGATTGTCTCTCTTATTGGTGTCAGAAGAAGTGGAAAAACCTATCTACTTTATGAAACTATTCAAAAACTAAGAGAAGTTACTGATAGAGAAAATATAATTTATATTAACTTTGAGGATGATAGACTTTTCCCGATAGTCCTAGAAGATTTAGATCAACTAATAGAGGCATACTATGAACTTTATCCTGCGAAAAGAGATGAAAAAGTTTACTTTTTCCTTGATGAAGTACAAAATATTCCAAATTGGGAACTCTTTGTAAGACGCATACATGACACTTTAAATATAGCTCTTTATATAACAGGTTCCTCTTCCAAACTGCTCTCAAGTGAAATTGCCACATCACTACGAGGAAGAACCATTGTTTATGAAATATTCCCATTCTCTTTTAAAGAGTATTTACACTATAAAGATATAGAAATAAATCTTTACTCTTCAAAAAGTATCTCTTTTATTCAAAATGCTTTCAACAGCTATTTAGTTAATGGGGGATTTGCAGAGACCTTTGATGAGAGTGAAGATATACAAAAAAGAATCCTAAAAGATTACATGGATCTCATCATCTATAAAGATGTTATTGAACGCTATAGCATTAAAAATCATGTGCTACTAAAACATCTCATAAAATATATGTTTGTAAATATGGGAACACTCATAAGTGTCACAAAACTTTACAATGAGTATAAATCTTTAGGGTTTAAACTCAGTAAAGACACCTTATTTGAGTACATATCACATCTACAGGAAGCTTATGCACTTTTTATGCCTCCAATATTTAGAAACAGTGTAAAAGAGGAGCAACGTAATCCAAAAAAACTCTATGTAATCGATAATGGATTTAGAAAACTTTTTGATGCATCCCTTTCATCCGATTACTCAAAACTGTATGAAAATATTGCTTTTTTACATATAAGAAGAAAAACTCAAGAGGTCTATTACTATAAAGGAATAAAAGAGGTTGACATATATGCCAATATAGATGGAAAATTCCTTATAAATGTTAGTTATGAGATAGATACTCCTCAAACATTTAAAAGAGAAACAGAAGCTCTAGTCGAAGGCATGGAGTACTTTAAAATAAATAAAAGCTATCTTATAACCGCTAGCAGGGAAGAAACAGTAGAAATTGGCAATAAGAAAATTATCATCATTCCTATGTGGAAGTGGTTGTTGTCAGGTTAAGACTAGTCCTTATTTTATAGTGAAGTTACTGTCTCGCCACTCTCTTATGATTTGCATATCATCTTCATCTATCTTGGCATTATATTTTCCAAGTGATTGCACTATTTTTACTCCTCTTAACTCAATGGCATATAGCAGTGTACCCTCTTTAAAGACGCCATAAATGACTGAAGTTTGTTCATGTACTCTTTTGGCATACCCTAGCATACAATTTCGGAGGTCTTTTGCCCATAGACTTAGCTCTTGGACAGTTTGAGGGAGTTTAAATTCAAATCCCCTATATTGTTGTGAAGTGTTGAGATAGATATCCTCATACTCAAACTCCTCTTTTTGTGCATACTCATATGAGAGTAGATGTGACACTCTCGATACTTCATCATGGAGCATTTGTACGGTGAGTTTTTGCTTAGTAAAATGTTCATGCAGTGCAGCAAACATTCCTCTTGTACGTAGTAGCTGTAGAGTGTCTCTCCAGAGTAGTAGTCTATTTTTATACTCAGTCTCATTTTGTATATCAATACAAAAGAATCTTACTATCTGCTTCTCTGCGTAGTGCTCTTTTAAAAAGAGTAAAAACTCTCTAGCCACAGTAAATGTGTTGTCTGTAAAGAGATGCTCCTTTATAGCTGGGTAGATATCATAAAGTTGTGCAAGAAGATCGGTGTTGTCAATGACTCTAGCAAATACATAATCGCTATAAGGGTGGTATGCTTTATGTTTCATTGCTTCTTCATACCCCTTATAGAGTCTCTTTTTGATACTCTTTTCTTTACGATGGTTTGAGACAAACGCCAGCATCTCCTCTTGTGTTTTATACTCAGAACTGTCTGCTAAGATAGCATCCATCTTCCAGTAAAAAAACTCATGCTCTTTGAGGTGACTGTTTTTTAAAAAGTAGCTTATATACTTTAGCTTCTGACTCAGTGATAGTAAAACTATCCTTCCCTCATCTATCCACTCTATGTTTTGTGTGCGATGGAGTAAGAGATACTCATAGAGATGTTTTTGTGCATCTTCAGTAAGAAGCTCTTTTAACAACATACTTTTATCATTCATATAGAGGCTGTATTTAAAGTGTATTTTAGAGTGGTGGGCTACTTTAAAAGCTTGTAAGCCATCTTTTTGAAGTTGTATGTTTAGAAGCTTTTCATCTCTAAAGTCTATCTCCTGCGTTTGAGAGTTCACTACTGGTATCTCATACTTTAATGTGATATTCCAAGAGTGTTCATCTTCACACAAACTCCTCTGCCATGCAAACTGTTTCCATATTTTAGTGCTCTTCATATCCGCAAATGCAACGGCATCTTTGAAGTAGTCATTAGCACAAAAAGGACACTTCAGACTCTCTACTTCATCCATACTCTTATGTGTTTTAAGTCGAAACTCCTGCCCACAATAACAAAAATAGTGATAAATATTTTTAGCACCCTTTTCATCCTTCATCTGCAGTAGCCAACTATTTACTCTAGGCTGTGAGTGTGAAAGTAACTCTACTCTCTCAAAGAGCCTCCAAAACCATTTCATCATCTACTTTGACCTTATCTTTGTATCGAGTATAGTACTTTTTACTCTTTGTATCTGCTTATACGACTTTTTTGTCCGCTACATTAGTAAAAAGGCAAAAATCTTTTGTATAAATAATAGTAAGCAACAAGTAGTTTTTATCTGTTAACTCTGTTATCTCTGCCATAAACTATTTCCTCTTTTTATTTTTATTTCTCTATTCAAAGTATATCAAAAAACAGCTCCTCAATATGGGAAATATCTCTATAGTAGTACCTAAAGAACTCCACACGCTCTCTATTTATGTTCAAGGATAAAAGCAAGTAAAGCTCCTCTGTCATCTAAAAAATTAAAATAATCTTCTAAAATATCTTCCGCCGCAGAAAAATCACTCAACATATTCAAATCTATATAATCACATAGATCTAAAATCATATCAAGTGCCTGAAGTCGCTCTTGATCTTCACCCTCTTCATACTCCTTGATATGCTCTATTATTGCTTCTGGCAGTTTATAACCATAGTTATTGTCTCTTAAGTTTTCCATATTTTTTATCCCTCTGCTGTTATTGTTTTGATATGTATTGATTTTTAAATTCTATATAAGTATATCTCATCTTGAAAATCTTAAAAAAAGCGAAGTATTTTAACACCCTTAGTTTTTTAAAAAAACGCTGTATAATACTATCCTCAATATGGGAAATTTCAACAAAAACAGGGTATAACATGATAGATTACGAATTTGAAGAAGACCCTGAACCATCTTGGTTAGTAAAGCAAAGAGAAAATGCCCTACTCGCTGAGGAGGCTTATAATAAAAATGAAAAAACTCTCTACAAAGAAGGTGACCAAGTTGGCAACTTTTTATTTGTAAAATACAATAAATTCAAAAACCGTGCTACATTTCAGTGCCAAGAATGTGGCAGAAAATTTACCTATAATATCTATGCCATAAAAAATAAAAAAAGATGCAAATGGTATAAATTCCATGATAAAACAACAAGGCAACTCTGAATATACGCACAAAAAGGATAATAAGTGCCCTTCACACCAAAAACACCCTATCTTACAACCGATGGTATAGTTGAAATATACAATGCCTCACAGAGCCTCCTAGGCATAGTTCTTATCAAACGCAAATACCCTCCTCTAGGTTTAGCACTCCTTGGTGGGTTTGTAGATATTGGTGAAAAGGTTGAAAATGCCTGCAAAAGAGAGATGAAAGAGGAGATTTCTTTAGATGTGGAAATTGAATCTCTCCTTGGTGTCTACTCTGACCCCAAACGGGACAAGCGATTTCATACCGTCTCAGTTGTCTATATCTGTAAAGCATTTGCTATGCCTATTGCAGCTGATGATGCCAAAGAGGTAATGGTTGTTCCACTCAAAGAGTTGGAACTTGATCAACTTGTATTTGACCATGGAGATATTTTAAGAGACTACCTTCAAACGAAAAACGAAGTCATTTAATAGTTACATATCTTTAAGACTCAAACTAACTTTACCCATTTTAGTATCAATAGAGATAACTTCAATAATTGGAAGAAATTGATTTAGAGATAGAACTTCTAATGGATGACTCACTCTTTCATTTGCCATTTTAGAGATATGAATCATTCCATCATTTTTGAGGCCAATATCCACAAATGCACCAAACTCAGTAATATTCCTAACAACACAGAAACTCTATTACCCTCTCTTAACTGCTCTATATCAGTTATTCCCTCTTTAAAAGGGATAAAGGGTTGTTCTTGCCTTGGATCAAACCCTGGTTTTTGTAGTTCATCAACAATATCTCTCAAAGTTGCCTCCCCTACTCCTAACTCTTTGGCAACTGCTGTAATATTAATTACTTTTAAATCTCTTTGGAACAGTTTTCTAGCAACTCCATAGCTCTCAGGATGTACGCCTGTATTATCCAAAATATCTTTTGCATCTTTAATACGGATAAATCCTGCTGCCTGTTCATAAGCACGCTTTCCTGCTCCCTTCACTTTTAAAAGCTTATCTTTGGTTTGAAAGGCTCCGTTTTTTATTTTATGCTCCACAATATTCTTAGCACCCTCTTCTAAGAGTTTGATGATATTTTTAATATGTTCTTTGGATAGTGGTAGTTGATTTGAGAGTGTAAGAATGAGTTGTTGCATCTGTTGGCTTTATTTATATTATAGAGAGATTATAAGTAGTTTCGCATGCGAAACTACTTATAATTAATCAATAATTTTTCTATTTTTTTTTGTAGTTCTTCTGCAACACTTTTTTTAAATTTTCTCAAATCAATAGAAAGTTTTAGCGTCTTATCATTAATTTTATATTCTATTGGGGATTTTATAGTATTTGTTTTTGTTTGGGCTTTTACTGCATTTCTTATATCTTCTCTAGTGATAACTTTATTTTTATAATCATTAAATAATTCGATTTGTTGTTTTGAATTGTGTATTTTTTGCAATTCATACAAAACTTCAAGGTCTTTTACCGATTTATTTTTTAACAAATCTTCGACAATAACATTTTGTAATTTTAATACAGACATTATTTTTGATAAATAAGATTTTGGCTTGTTCAGTGCTTTACTTATTTCTGTTACTGATTGAAAAACTTTTTTGTCAATAGCTTCTCTACAGGATAATGCAATTTCCAATGGATGTAAATTTTCTCTTTGAAGGTTTTCAATTGCAGCAGTTGTAAATAATAAACTATTATTTTCTTGTGTATCTGTAAATTCTGCTTCTATTATATGAGCCCATATTTTTTCTTTTCCTAGTAATTTATGTGCGGCAACTCTTCTATGCCCAGCTATAACGATATATTCATCATTAAACTTTTGTATAATAATTGGTTGGATCATCCCATCTTGTTTTATGCTTTCTGCTAATTCTATTAATTGTTCATTTTTTATCTCAATTCTAGGCTGAAAGGGATTATCTCTAATTAATTTAATTGGAACCTCATTTTCATTTTTAGCGATATCCTCAGTATTTTCAAATAATGCTCCTAAGTCTTGAGTTAAAGCTGCACCTTTACCGGCATCAAGTATATTTTTATTACTTTTACCAATTGAATCTGTTAAATCAATCTTTTTTTTGGCCATTTTTAACTTCCTTTTTAATCTCTTTCATAAATTTTTTAAATTCTATTTTTGCTTTTGAATTTTTTATTTCTGTTATACCTGTTCCAGTTTCTAACGTCTTATAATAATCTGCTCTTGTTCTTAATATTGATTTCATTAATTTAAAATTTTTATTTTCATTAATAAAACTATCTAAACTTATAAAGTCTTTTGTCATTGGAGAGACATTATTAATTAATAACATTGGCTTTAATTTTAAATTAGTTGATTCTTCTATTTCATTAATTATTTGTTTAAATTGATGTAATCCAATAATATCATTTGTTTTATCATTTGCAGGAACAATAATAAGATCTGCAATTGCTATAGCTACCCTGTTAACATCAGAGTCAAACCCACCTACATCTATTATAAAAGTTTTTTCTTTGTTAGTACCTTTATATTTAATATTGTGATTTCGTAACTTGATTAAATCTTGCATTGTTTTTGTTTGCAAAACTGCTATAGGCTTTTTTCCATTATTTGCTCTCATTTCATTGTTTATTATAATTGTTCTTTGAAAGTCTAAATCAATTACTGCAGCATTCATTGCTATTGCTAAATGAAATGAAATAAGACTTTTACCAACCCCACCTTTAGTATGTGCAATTGTGATAATCATAATAGCTGCCTTTAAAAAGTTTCGCATGCGAAACTTATATTTTACTAGTTTAAGTATAGCAAAATAAATTACTAATGTTATTAAAACTGTTATAAAATTTCCCAAAATGAGGAAATTTTTCCTAAAAAGAGGATATAATTTATTGAAGGAAATATTATGAGTAATCAGAGAATGACTACACTAGAAAAAGCAAAACAACAACATTTCGAAATGTTAAAAAAGAATAATGCCGTTACAGATGCAAAAAATGGGGAATTATCCTTAGGTGCGATGAAAAGTTTAGATGTTATTTTACAAATATATCATGAAAAACAAGAATCAAAAATAAATTTAGAACTTTCTTATTTAAGAAAAAAATTAGGTTTAGAAAAAAATAATGACTATGTAGATAGAATAAAATCATATTTACTTGAATTAAAATTACCATTTGAGCTTAGAGATTTTAGAGATATTGAAACAGGGAAAAAAGTTTCATGGGCATTAACTTCATTTTTACATGATGTAAAATCATATAAAGAATCTCAACATTTAATTGAAATAAATATATCAGAAACATTTATTGAATATATGGTTGAAAGGGCAGGGTATACAAGTATAGATCTTTCACTATCAAAAAAATTTAAAACTAAGTATGGGTATAAAATTTATGAAATGTATAGAAGATATTACACTATGCCTAATAAAATTGATAAATATACAGGCTTTATTCATAAGACTATAAATGAGTTAAATGATAAATTTGGTACAAAGCATAAACATGCTTCTAAACTTTTAGAAGGAATTAATCGAGGGTTGAATGAAATTTATTCTTTAACAGGAGAAAAAATTTTTTGTACTTATGATCGATCAATAAAAAAGTTTACTTTTAGTTGGTCTAAAGATGCTGAAAAAATTGAAAGTAAATGTATTGTACCGAATGCAAGAATTGATGAATTTGTTGATTGGGTTATTGAACATAGTAAAACCAAAATTGAAAATATGAAAACTTATAAGTCAAAAATTAAACATTTAGTATTAAATAATTCTTTGGATGATTGTGAAGCATTATATCGTGGTTTGATGATTCATAAATATGGCTATTTGTCAAATGAGATTGACGAATTTAAAAAGAATAATGGTAAATATAAAGATTTTTCAAGAAAAAAAGAACAAACCCCTCTCTTTTAGTTATTAAAAGATTACATACTTTATAGTTACAGGAATTAGAAAGCTCCTATTATAGGTGTTTTCAAGAGTATCTTTTCCTATAGTGAGGACTATATTTCCTATATTGAGGACTATACACTTCCCATATTGAGGACTATATTTCCTATATTGAGGACTTGTTTCTTATAATGAGGACTATATTAAATTATTTATTTATCGTGTAACTTAATAATGTAGAATTTTTCTTATAATGAGGAGCTAATTAGCTTAAAATTTACAGTTTTTGCTTTGATTTAAAAAAAAAATATTAAAATATTCTTTCTTTTGGAAAAATTATCCTCATTATGGGAAATAAATTAAAAAAAGTCCTCACTGTAGGAAATTGTATATAAAAAAAGTAGTTAAATTCTAAAATGTCCTCAATATGGGAAATAATTCTAAAATAGATATCATATTATAATTTATTCTTTTGATGTAAGTTTTATTTATATGTGTATTTAAAAGTAATTTAAATTAAGTATGAAAAAAAATTAGCAGACTATGTTAAATTAACTCATCGTTTTTATTAACGATATCTTTTATAAGTTCTAGTTTTTGAACTTTAATATAATTTTCTAAGAATGGTCGTATCCATTCTGGTACTTCAGCTCTTCCTTCAACACCCCACGAGTTTACAGTACCATAACTTATTTTAGTAAGTGCTGCAAAATCTTTTTTATT
>Ga0256840_1002354_pt1 | contig 16747 bp, 21 predicted proteins | sample 355202metaG_FD_185969 | JGI IMG/M metagenome (GOLD analysis project Ga0256840, IMG submission 185969) | Hydrothermal vent microbial communities from Mid Atlantic Ridge, Atlantic Ocean - 355-202 | ecosystem: Environmental > Aquatic > Marine > Hydrothermal vents | place: Atlantic Ocean: Mid... | reverse complement strand
TCTAATAGTTTGTTAATATGGTTCATGACCTGTCCTCTAAATTATGGTATGCAAAGACAATATATTATACTGCCTTTCATAATCCACGTAGATTAGGATGGACAGGTCAAAACATCATATCTAATATTTTAACTGCATCAGGGATGATGCTGTTACACCTCCAAAAACACACCATTTGATTCACTTTTCTAAAACGCCTTTAAGGTTGAATTTATAAATTAAAACCCTATATATCTGGTATATTAAAACTTATTAGAGATGAAAAATGCAAATAGATAAATTTACCAGCAGTTTTCAACAAGCCTTACAGGATGCTCAATCGCTCGCCATTGGTCGCGGTAATAATATGGTTGAAACAGCCCATTTATTGTCCGCCTTAATTGACCAACAGGGCTCTAGCACTAAATCTTTATTAACGAAGGCACAAGTTGATGTTGCACAATTAAGACAAAAATTAAATGAAATTATGGACGGTTTTCCGCAAGTTTCGGGTAACGAAGGTCAAATCAATTATTCCAATGATTTGATTCGAGTACTCAATATTTGTGACAAACTTGCTCAGCAAAAAAATGATAAATACATTTCCAGCGAATTGTTTATATTGGCTGTATTACAAGTCAAAGATAGAACCGCTCGTGCATTGGAAGAATGTGGTGCTAGCCAAGGCAATATTGCCCGTGCCATAGATGAAATAAGAGGAGGAGAAAACGTGAACGAACAAAATGCAGAAGAAAACCGTGGTGCTTTAGAAAAATACACCGTTGACTTAACGGCAAAAGCGGAAAACACCAAACTTGATCCTGTCATAGGACGCGATCAAGAAATTCGTCGCATGATTCAAATTTTATCACGCCGAACTAAAAACAACCCTGTATTAATAGGTGAACCAGGCGTGGGAAAAACCGCTATTGTCGAGGGTTTGGCTCAACGAATTGTCAATAACGAAGTGCCCGAAAGCATGAAAAATAAGCGTGTTTTGTCACTGGATTTAGGCTCGCTCATTGCAGGGGCAAAATTCCGCGGTGAATTTGAAGAACGTTTGAAAGCTTTATTAAAAGACTTATCCAAACAAGAAGGCAATGTGTTATTGTTTATAGATGAAATGCATATGCTCATTGGCGCAGGAAAAGCTGAAGGTTCGATGGATGCAGGCAATATGCTTAAGCCCGCTTTAGCGCGTGGTGAATTGCATTGCATTGGCGCAACCACATTAGATGAGTACCGTGAATTTGTTGAAAAAGACAAAGCCATTGACCGTAGATTCCAAAAAATTATCGTCGATGAACCCTCAGTGGAAGACACCATTGCCATCTTACGTGGTTTGAATGAACGCTACGAAGTGCATCATGGAGTGGAAATTACTGACCCTGCAATTGTGGCAGCAGCCATGTTATCGCACCGTTATATTACCGATAGAAATTTACCCGATAAAGCCATTGATTTAATGGATGAAGCAGCTTCGCGTATTCGCATGGAAATTGATTCCAAACCTGAAAAACTCGATCATTTAGAGCGCAAAATGATTCAATTAAAGATTGAACGTGAATCCTTGAAAAAGGAAAAAGACGATGCATCGAAAAAACGTTTGCAGGAATTAACAGATAGAATCGAAAAAATGGAACGAGAATTTTCTGACCTAATGGAAATTTGGAAGGCGGAAAAAGCAGCGGTTCAAGGCACAACGCATTTAAAAGAAGAGCTAGAAGAAGCCAAAGCCAAGCTAGAAACTGCCATGCGCACCAATGATTATGCCAAAATATCTGAAATTCAATACGGTGTTATTCCTGAATTAGAACGAAAAATTGAAGAAGTAACTAAGACAGAAGATCAAGATTTTAAACTCTTGCGCTTTAAAGTCACCGAAGCCGAAATTGCCGAAGTGGTAGCCAAGTGGACGGGTATTCCTGTCAATAAAATGATGCAAGGAGAAAAAGACAAGCTCTTGCACATGGAAGCCGAAATTCATAAACGTTTAATCGGGCAAGAAGAAGCGGTTGTTGCCGTTTCTGATGCCATTCGTCGTTCTCGTGCGGGATTGTCGGATCCCAACAAGCCTATTGGTTCCTTTTTATTCCTCGGACCAACAGGAGTTGGTAAGACGGAATTGTGTAAATCGTTGGCAGATTTTATGTTTGACTCCACCGATGCCATGGTGCGAATTGATATGTCCGAATTTATGGAAAAACACTCGGTTGCACGCTTAATTGGCGCACCTCCTGGCTATGTTGGCTATGAACAAGGCGGTTATTTGACTGAGGCTGTTAGACGTAAGCCTTATTCAGTGATTCTTTTGGATGAAGTCGAAAAGGCTCACCACGATGTGTTTAATATTTTGTTGCAGGTCTTGGATGATGGGCGTTTAACCGATGGACAAGGGCGCACGGTCGATTTTAAAAACACCGTTATTATCATGACCTCAAATCTTGGTTCTGATATTATCCAGGAAAAATCTGGTGGTGACTATAATGACATGAAATCTGCTGTCATGGAGATTGTTGGTAGGCATTTCCGTCCAGAATTTATTAATCGCGTTGATGATATTGTGGTCTTCCACCCATTAACTAAGGAAGACATCCATAAAATTGCTGCCTTGCAGATTAAATCATTGGCAAAACGTTTAATCCCAAGAGAAATAATTTTACAAGTGGATGAAAGTGCTTTGGATTATATAGGCAAAGTGGGTTATGACCCTGTTTATGGAGCCAGACCTTTGAAACGAGCGATTCAGGATACTCTTGAAAACCCGTTATCAAAAGCCCTATTGTCAGGGAAGTTCGCCAATGGCGATACCATTAAAGCAACTTATGAAAATGGACAAATCACTTTTAAAAAGTTGAATTAATGATATAAAACCGCATAATAGCGACCAGTTAAATTAACCGGTCGCTATTTTTTTAGGGGGAAAACTTATGCCAATATATGAATACCAATGCCAAGCTTGTGGTGAACATTTAGATAAATTGCAAAAAATGAGTGATGAACCTTTAACCACCTGTCCAAAATGTGACAAAGAGTCGTTAAAAAGAATCATCTCTGCCAGCGGTTTTCGCCTCAAAGGCATGGGTTGGTACGAAACCGACTTTAAAAATAAAAAAACCACAAAAGCCAAGCAAAAAGAAAGTTCGGATTAATCCTTATTCATCTAACATAGCTGGTCGAATGGTTTTTAATTCTTGATCGGTTAACAGACGTGAAACCGTCATAAAGCGTAAGCCCATGGGTATTTCTAGTGAAAAACTCGAACCACGACCTTTGCTCACATCAATAGTAATGTGCATGTTTTTGTAATATTCAAATTGATCAGATGCCATGTAGAACTTACAACCGTGAATTTCTCCCAAACACAAGTCTCTTGCGCCAATGAGAAAGTCACCTTTTTCAAAACACATGGGAGCCGAGCCATCGCAACAGCCGCCAGATTGATGAAAAATCAACTCACCAAATTTAGCTCGTAAGGTATTAATAACCTCTTTGGCTTTATCTGTAACAGCGAGTCGTTCTGTGTAGTTGTCATTTGACATTTTTAATGCTCCAAATCAATTAGGTGATTAAAATTTGATTCTAACCACCTAATTTGTTAACTCAAATGATTTTTAGAAAAAACCCAATGGATTTTTATCAAAAGAGGTTAATATGTTTTTGGTATGACGATAATGGTTTAGCATCATTTTATGGTTTTCACGACCAATACCTGATTTTTTATAACCGCCAAAAGAGGCACCTGCTGGGTAAGCATGATAGCAGTTACACCAAACACGACCCGCTTCTATTCCTCGTGAAAAGTATTGCATTTCATGCACATCACGAGTCCAAACTCCCGCACCTAATCCGTACAAAGTGTCATTGGCAATGGCTAAGGCTTCTTCATCGTCTTTAAAAGTTGTGACGCTTAATACTGGGCCAAAAATCTCTTCTTGGAATATGCGCATCTTGTTGTCGCCTTTAAATACCGTGGGTTGAATATAATAACCATCAGGAAAGTCAGGGTTGTCAAATTTATCTCCACCGATTAGTACTTCAGCTCCCTCTTGTTTACCAATATCAATGTAGTTTAAGATTTTTTCGTATTGGTCATTCGAAGCTTGAGCTCCCATCATGGTGCTTGCATCCAGCGTATTACCCATCTTAATGGCTTTGATTCGCTCAATACATTTTGCCATAAACTCTTCATAGATGTCTTCGTGAATTAATGCACGTGAAGGGCAGGTACAGACTTCGCCTTGATTGAAGGCAAATAAAACCAAACCTTCAATGGCTTTATCAAGGAAGTTGTCGTCTTTATCCATAACACTTTTTGTAAAAATATTGGGTGATTTTCCACCTAACTCTAAGGTCACAGGAATAATGTTTTCAGAGGCGTATTGCATAATCAAACGCCCTGTAGTGGTTTCACCAGTAAAGGCAACTTTCTTAATATCTGGGTGTTGTGCTAATGGTTTTCCTGCTTCAGTACCAAAACCATTGACGATATTGAGAACACCAGGAGGCAACAAATCTGCAATGACTTCCATAACAAACAAAATCGAAAGCGGTGTTTGCTCAGCAGGTTTGAGAACAATGCAATTACCAGCAGCTAATGCAGGAGCCACTTTCCAAGCTGCCATCAAGATAGGAAAATTCCATGGAATAATCTGCCCAACCACGCCCAAGGGCTCATGAACTTCCATTGTCACTGTGCCAGCATCTAAATCAGAGACTTCACCAACTTCTGCACGAATCACACTGCCAAAGTACCTAAAATGATCTGCAGCAAGTGGAATATCAGCAGCCATTGTTTCACGGATAGCTTTGCCGTTATCCCATGTTTCAATAGTGGCTAATTTTTCTAAATTTTCTTCAATTCGATCAGCAATTTTGTTTAATATATTGCAACGCTCTGTTGCTGTTGTTTTACCCCAAGCATCCGATGCTTTGTTTGCTGCAGCAACTGCAAGATTGATATCTTTTTTATTGGAGCGTGGAATTTTTGTTAGTATTTGACCATCAACAGGTGAAGTGTTTTCAAAATATTCTCCATCAACAGGAGCGGTCCATTGACCACCAATATAGTTTTCGTATTGACTCTTTAAATCTGGTTTTTTAATTGACATGTGTTTTCTCTTTTTTTGGTGCCACCACTGTTCTAAAGACTTTATTTAAATTGCACCTTTGATGGCAAATAAGGTGAAAATTTTTCTTCTTAAGGTATATTACAATCAATCTAAAATATTTGCATTAGGAAAAAGTGCAAAATTGGATATTTTACCTAATGTCTTGACAAGTATTAAACTCTTAAAAGTTAGAATAATGGATAGACTTGAAAAAACAACAAACAAAGAAGACTTAAAGAAGAAACAAATATGGCACGTAAAAAACGTTTTCTTTTGAGTTCTCGCAGCACCGACACTTTCATCAACTCATAGGTAAGTTCACGTTTAATATCAATTTCATCCAGTTGTTTGACGTATTCATTGAGCGACTTGACTTCATTTGGGTGAAGGTAAAACAAAGCCTGCACTTCTTTGCGCCCACGCAAAATACTGGGAGCCATCTTTCGAGTAGGGTACAAAACAGATACAAAAGTTATTAAAGGAATCATAATTAATGCCCACGACAGCACTAAAACCATAATGCCGGATTGATTTTCAAGCAGTTCTAAATGGGTAAGCTTTGTGATTGTTCCAATAGTAAAAATAAAGCCAATACCGACAATTTGAGCCTTGGTATCATAGGTGCGAATATTGTCTTGGGCTTCTTTGAGTGAAGCGTAGAGAAAATTTAACGTGTTTAAGTCCTTTTGCATAATCAGCCTTTATTTAAAAAATTGTGTAATGAAGTATCGGATAAATGCGATGGCACAACATGGTTCATAGAGCGGGCGATATTTTCAATGCGTCCTGGATTAATTTTCTCCCAATCGTGCAACATCATTTTGATGGCTTGGCGTTGCATATTGTCTTGTGAGCCACAGAGGTTGCATGGAATTATTGGGTATTTGACCAGTTCTGCGTAGTGGATAATATCGGTTTCAGCACAATAAGATAGCGGGCGAATAACGGTGTGCTTACCATCATCTGAAAACAATTTTGGTGGCATGGATTTAAGTGTGCTACCAAAAAACATATTTAAAAACAAAGTCTCAACTCGGTCATCACGGTGATGACCTAAGGCTATTTTAGTGCAGTTATGTTGTTCGGCAAAAGAATACAAGATACCACGACGCAAGCGTGAACACAGCCCGCACGTGGTTTTCCCTTCTGGAATTATTTCTTTAACAATGCTATAAGTGTCTTGTTCAATGATGTGAAACTCAACACCAAGCTCGGTTAAGTATTCGGGTAAAATATATTCAGGGTAGCCGGGTTGTTTTTGATCCAGATTGACAGCGATTAAATCAAATTTTATCGGTGCTTTTTTTTGCAATAACAACAACATATCCAGCATAGCAAAAGAATCCTTGCCACCCGACAAGCAGACCATTATTTTGTCACCTGCTTCAATCATATTAAAGTCAGCGATAGCCTTGCCTGTCAGCCTTTTGAGCTTGTTTTGAATCTTTAAGAATGCCTTATCGTGCATGATGTGTTGAAAAGTTGCCTAAAAATGGTATATTGTATGATTCAGTGGTCATAAGTAAATAAAAACAGTGCAACAACAAGACATTAGAACATTAGAACTGCAATTGCTCGAATTACGTAGCGAACACCGAGATCTTGATGAAATCATCCATGAAATGATAGAGTCTAACCACCCAGACCAACTAAAAATCAAACGCTTAAAAAAACGTAAACTGCGGCTTAAAGACAGCATTATACGCTTAGAGAGTTTATTAATTCCTGATATTGATGCCTAAAACGATTAAATTACTCTTCATCTAATGGTTGCACAATACTAAAAGCCCCACGGATATCGCCCAGTTTAAATCCAGTGGCTGTATCTTGTGGATAAAGTTCTTGAATTTTTGCAGCAATAGCAGGAGCAATATTTTCACCATGACAAACCAAGCACACCTGCTTTGTTTCTATCGCCTGCATAAAACGAAAAGCTGGCTTGCCATTAGCTTCGGCAATGTCTTGAACAAATAAACGCTTGAACCCGTCGCCTTTTTCTTTTTGCTTTTCAAAAGCTTCCATCATGCGCTTTTCCCAGGCATCGGGTTTGGTCGCCCGTGGCTTTAAACTGGTGCGGTGAATATCCCAACCCGATTTTTCGGATAATTCTTTGGCGATTAATGGCGCTTGTTCGTTACACACATTTATGGCAGCAATTGGACCACCTGATTTCATGGCTGCTTGTAATTTGCCTTTGAGTTTTCCCCCAAAAGCCTTAACCATATCCTTACTGGCATCGGTGCGGTGTTCAATTTCCTTATAACTGATGGTTTGTTGCCCGCAAGCGGATACCAAAAGGACAGAACAAAAGATAAGTAAATATTTCATGGTTTTTAGATTAATACCCAAATCCCGATAGTGAAAACACGATTATAGCACAACCCCTTAGCACGCCTTGCAAACCAAGAAAATATCTTATCACCAATGAGGTGACTACGAATTTTATTGATTTGCTATACGCACCAATTGATTGCACTCTAATTCGCGTTTCACTATCGGCATTTGGGTAATATTAGAAAGTTCTAATTTTATTAATTTATAGGCAAGCCTGCAATCAAAAACGCTGTTTAACTGCAATACTCCACTAAAAGCACTACTATTTGACTACGTAAATCGCTTATTTGTAGGAATAATGCTTTAAAAAGTAAAGAATTTCCCAAAAACATAAAGCATTTTGCCGATTTGCACATTTAAAAATATCGATACAATGGGCACCATGTTATTGCAATGACGCAATAACTTTTTATAAATCAAATGGAGAATTAACATGAACAAATTATTATTAACAGCCATCACAGGATTAACCTTATTCAGCCAATCGCTTTTTGCCGTAAATGTGAATACAGCACAAGCAGAAGCAATCGCAGAAGAGTTAAATGGCGTTGGCACAAAAAAAGCCCAAGCCATAGTGGACTACCGCGAAACTAACGGACGCTTCAAAACAGTTGAGTCATTAACACAAGTCAAAGGAATTGGCTTAAAAACAGTTGAAAAAAACCGTGATGCGATTGAATTAACAGGAAAATAAGGAAACAAAAGAAAAGGACATCGTTAAAAAGGATTTTTTAAAGCCAAGGAAGTCAAAGCCCATCAGTGAAAACTCATGGGCTTTTTTAATGGGCAAAAGTTATTCATCGCATCAAATCGACAACCCTACAAAAACTCCTAGGAATCCAATGCCTATTAAAATACTAAGGAACACAGAGCCACGCAAAGGAGGCGCGGAGTGTCGCAGAATTTTAATGCTTTTATTCACAAAAACACTGTGATACGATAGAAAATCATGAAAAACACTAGAAATAAACACGAATTAATTACGATATATGGCATTAGTACATATATATTAAGTTGTTCTGATTTTTTGGCCACAGTATGAAAGCAACAATGCTAATAACTCTACTTATCGCACTTCTATTGGCTCCGGCAATTGCATGTGCAAATGGTGGGTTACCTATAATTTTTTTATTAAATGCGTATGCATTTTTTTTAGGTTCATTTTTTGTAATTGCAATTGAAGTTTTCTACCTAAAAAAACTTGTTGAAGAACATAATAAAAAATTTATACTTAAGTTAGTCCTAAAATTCAATTTGTTCTCCACGCTTTTTGGTGTTATTGCGCTCCCAATATTTATGACTATTGTTCGGCTTGAACCAATTGCATATATGATTCGATCAGGAACTACTGAAGAAACAATGACATTTGTATGGTGGGCATCTCTAAGTACAGACCTGCTTCTTGCATACTTTGGGACGGTACTAATTGAATATACAATCTTAAAAAGATCAGCTCTTTTCAAAGAAAAATACTTACCGAATATTCTTAAAAAGCATGTGTTTATATTTAATGTATATAGTTACCTATTTCTTATATTTATAATTATATTGACGTATGGCTACAATGTTTCTTTAAAATTATAACGTGGCGTTAAACCCACTCCTCATCATTTTCCAAAAAATCTTGTGCTTTAACGGCTTGGTCGATGGTTTTTAATGTGCTTAATAACTGTTCTATCATGTGTAGTTTTATGGCGTTTGGGCCATCGCTTTTGGCAACACTTGGATCGGGGTGGGTTTCCATAAACAGTCCTGAAACACCTGCAGCGACGGCAGCACGTGCAAGTACTGGGATAAATTCGCGTTGTCCGCCTGATGTTCCGCCTTGTCCACCAGGTAATTGTACCGAATGCGTGGCATCAAAGACCACAGGGCAGCCTGTATCGCGCATGACTGCCAGTGAGCGCATGTCTGAAACTAAATTGTTGTAACCAAAACTGGCACCACGTTCACAAACCATGATGTTTTGGTTGCCCGTTGATTTGGCTTTAGTGATAACGTTTTTCATGTCCCATGGTGACATGAATTGCCCTTTTTTGATATTAACGGGAATGCCTGCGCTGCAGGCTTTAATAATGAAGTTTGTTTGGCGTGCTAAAAATGCAGGGGTTTGAATTATATCCACAACACTTGCGACTTCGTCCATTGGTGTGTCTTCGTGCACATCGGTAATTACTGGCACGCCGATTTGGTCTTTGACAGCTTGTAAGATAGCTAAGCCTTTTTCCATGCCAAGACCACGAAAACTTTTCAGTGATGTACGGTTGGCTTTATCAAAAGAGGATTTAAACACAAAAGGAATGCTGAGTTTTTCACACACTTCTTTGAGTTTACCTGCCGTCTGGATTGCTAGTTGTTCGGACTCGATAACACAAGGTCCTGCAAGTAAGAAAAAAGGTTTATCCAGTCCAACTTCAAAATCACATAATTTCATTTTGTTTTATTTCTCTATTTTGTTATCAATGGCTGCTTTTACAAATTTTGCAAACAGCGGATGCCCATCTCTTGGTGTGGAGGTAAACTCAGGGTGAAATTGACAAGCAACAAACCACGGGTGTTGGTCTTGAGGCAATTCAACCATTTCGATTAATTCTCCATCCTCTGAAGTGGCACTCAATTGTAAACCATTTGTTTGCAATATGTCACGGTATGCATTGTTAAATTCGTATCGGTGGCGGTGACGTTCAGTTATGGTCTCAGCATCATAAACTCTATTGACCAATGAACCTTTGGCTAATAATGATTTTTGTGCACCCAGTCGCATGGTACCACCCAAATCCGAGTCTTTATCTCGAATTTCAACTTGGCCAAGCTCGTCTTGCCATTGGGTAATTAAGGCAATCACAGGATGCGGTGTTTTAATGTCATTTTCGGTGGTGTTGGCATCATCCAACCCGCAAACATTGCGCGCATACTCAATCACAACGGCATGCATTCCATAACAGATGCCTAAATAAGGCACTTTGTTTTCGCGGGCGTATTGCACCGCTTTAATTTTGCCTTCAAAACCTCGGTTACCAAATCCTCCAGGTACCAAAATAGCATCGATTTGCCTCAATTGCGATAGCCCTTCTTCGCTTTCAAGGCTTGATGAATCGATGTTTTGGATTTTTACCTTTACGTTATTAGGGATGCCTGCATGACGCATGGCTTCGTTTAATGATTTATAAGCATCGCTGTGGTCTAAGTATTTGCCAACCATAGCTACCGTAATAATTTCGGTAGCCGATTCTTCGGCTTTTATCACTCTGCGCCATTCATCCAAATCGGCTTCGCCACATTTTAGGTTGAATTGTTCAATCACCAAATCATCAAAACCTTCGTGGCTTAAAACTTCAGGTATTTTGTATATGTTGTCCAAATCCACCATGTTGATAACAGCTTTTTCGGCGACGTTAGTGAACAATGAAATCTTTTTACGCTCATGTTCAGGAACTTTTCGTTCAGAACGGCACAGCAATACATCGGGTTGAATACCGATTGAACGCAGTTCTTTAACCGAATGTTGCGTGGGTTTGGTTTTTAATTCGCCAGCAGCTGCTAAATAAGGCACTAAAGTCAAGTGCACAAACATGGAGTTGGTTTTTCCTTGCTCAACACCGAGTTGACGGATGGCTTCTAAAAAAGGCAAGGACTCAATATCGCCCACCGTACCTCCAATTTCGACCATAATGACATCGTAGCCAACGCCAGCAAGTTTGATTTTCTCTTTGATGTGGTCGGTGATGTGTGGAATCACTTGAACGGTACCGCCTAAATAATCACCGCGGCGTTCCTTGCGAATCACTTCGTCGTAAATTTGACCTGTAGTGAAATTGTTTTTACGCCCCATTTTGGTGCGCACATAACGTTCGTAATGACCTAAATCTAAATCGGTTTCTGCCCCATCTTCGGTGACATAAACCTCACCGTGTTGAAACGGACTCATGGTGCCTGGATCAACATTGATGTAAGGGTCCAACTTCATCAATGTGACTTTTAAACCACGCGATTCAAGCAAAGATGCCAAAGAGGCTGCTGCAATTCCTTTGCCTAATGACGAAACCACGCCACCAGTGACAAAAACATAAGATGTCATAATAATTTAACCATTTGAATAATGTCAGCAAGCGAGAAAATACGCTCACCTTGAAAGGATGGACATTATAAACCCAAAATAGTTATATGTTAATTGATTATTCTTTTAATCAGAAAAAACCTTTTCCCAATCTTCAAGTAATTGAATATGGCCAAAAGATTTTGATTTGTTGAAATGTCTTTTGTCAGCGGTAATGAAGGTGGCATTTTCTTTAATGGCGAGTGCATGGTAAATGCTATCATAAATACTTGGATAACCACTTTTTTGATGCCCTGTTTGGGTAATTTCTTCAGCGAGTAACCATATATCTTGAGTAGGAGCAATGACTGTTAGAATGGATTGTTGATGCGCATCAAACAGCGCAAGAGTTTTACTTAATGGTGTGTTGAAATAGCGTGTAACTTCAGCAATTTCATATTTGAATAATTCTGGCGCTAACAATTGTGTTTCGGATAAGGCGCAGGTTTTGAAAAAGACTTTAGCTTCATGAGAGTCAAACTCATCAAATAACAACTTCATGAATACATTGGAATCTGGTACGAGCTTAATTGGCACTTTCTAACCTAATATTTCTGATAACATCAATAATAGATATGTCTTTCTTTTGCCTATCGGTATTATCAATAGCATCGACCAATGCTTTTATTTTGTTCTTTTTAAGCGCAGCAGATATAAGCAATGCAATAAATTTGGAGCGCTCTTGATTTGGAATGGATTTATCCAATAATTCACTGACATCATCAGGCAATGAAAATGTTCTTTTAACAACGGACATAATTTTTCTCTTACTAGCTTATGTATATTTTGATACATAAGTTAGTAAAAGTCAAATTTTGCCCTTTTCGCAGTACATTTATTCTTCTATAATACCAGCTTCAGGGTCATTAAAGACTTCTTCATCAAGCTTTCCTGCTGATTTAGCAACTATGCATGTTACAGCGGCATCACCGGTGATATTAACGGCTGTTCGAGTCATATCCAATAATCGATCAATGCCAAGAATAATACCAATGGCCTCAACAGGCAAGCCAACTTGTTCAAGTACACCCGCTAACATCAATAGACCAACACCTGGAACACCTGCTGTACCAATAGATGCCATGGTTGCCATCAAAACAACTGTTCCAAGTTGTGCTAAAGTTAAGTCAAACCCAAAGGCTTGTGCGATAAATACCGTGGCAACCCCTTGCATGATTGCGGTACCATCCATGTTGATGGTTGCACCAAAAGGAATAGTAAAAGAAGCAACCGATTTGTCCACGCCCATTCTCTTAGTTACTGTTCTTAAGGTAACAGGAATAGTTGCATTGGAACTAGCCGAACCAAAGGCAAAGACAACTGCGGTTTGGATTTTTTTCAAAAAGGTTATTGGGTTGATTTTCCCAAATACGGATAATAAGGTGGGATACACAATAAAGGCATGAATCATCAATACCAGCATTACAGTAAAGAAGTATTTGGCTAAATCGCCGATGGCTTTTGCTCCAAGGTCAGCAAAGACAATCGCGATTAAGGCAAATACCGCATAAGGAGCAAACTCCATAATAATATGAACCAACTTCATCACCACATCATTGATGTTTTGCATGAAGTCAATAATTTTTTCACCTGGCTTACCAGCCATCGTTGCCGCTAGTCCGAGCAAGATTGAGAAAACGATAATTTGCAACATATTACCTTGGGCCATGGCTTTGATGGGATTGGTTGGAACCATATTAATAAGCACATCAACAAAAGAAGGTGCCTCTTTTGCTACGTATTTTGGGTAATCGTTAGGAATATCAAACCCCAAACCAGGGTTGATTAAATACGCCATGCTGATAGCAATGGTTAAGGCAATGGCTGTAGTAAAGAGATAGAATAATAGGGTTTTACCGCCCAGTTTTCCCAATTGAGAAGGTTCTCTCAAAGCAGCAGCTCCACAAAACAACGAAACAAATACCAATGGCACGACCATCATGCGCAAAGCGTTAAGGAATAATTTTCCAACCACTTTAAATAGCCCACCAGTTAAATAAGTTTCAACAAAAGGTGTTTTATTGTAACCAAAATAATTGATTGCAATCCCGACTATTGCTCCAACTACCATAAAGATAATTATTTTTTTCGTTAAGCTCATTGTTACCTACTCTTTTTTTATTTGACCTAAGAGTATAAAAGCCTTCAGCCTTAACTACAAATGAATTTTATTAATCGCATAAGATTTTTGAAGAAGCAATAATTTCTAGTGTAAAATCACTGTCATGAAATATAACTTTGACAAAATAATTAATCGCCATGGTACAAACGCCATGAGTGTTGAGGGTTTTCGAGACTACTTGTTTGGCGATAATCCAGATATAAAATGCGCCTGTGCTGATGCAGACTTAGTGTCGATGTGGATAGCCGACATGGATTTTGCTATTGCTCCTGAAATCATTAATGCCATAAAACAACGCCTTGATCAACAAATACTGGGCTACACACAATTATCTGGTGATAGATACACCCAAGCTTTTTTGAATTGGACAAAATCCCGTTATCAGTTTGATTTCAACCCACAGCATTTAGTTAATTCTTCTGGTGTTGTCCCTGCCTTGTTTGATTTGCTTAACTATTTATGTAAACCAGACGAAAAAGTCCTCATTCACACACCGTCTTATGGATTTTTCAAGCACGCGATTGAAGGCAACAATTTAGGGTTGGTTTGTTCAAAACTAATAAGTGATAAAGGCCACTACCGCATAGATTTTGATGATTTTGAACAAAAAGCTCGGGATGAAAAAGTTACAGTCTTTATTTTATGCAACCCGCACAACCCAACAGGAAGAGTCTGGAATAGGGAAGAGTTAAGGCGTTTAGCAACCCTTTGCTTTAAAAATAATGTAACTGTTATTGCCGATGAAATCCATTGTGACTTGCTGCGAAAAGAGCAAACCTTTACCCCATTGGCAACCTTATTCCCTGATTCGGATAAGATTATCACGTGCATGGCAGCCAGCAAAACCTTTAATTTGGCTGGTCTTATGTTTGCTAATCTAATCATACCTAATGATGAATTACGTGAAAAGTGGCAACAAGAGCATTTTCCAATTGTTAATCCGTTAAGTTTAGTTGGTGTGCAAGCTGCTTATGAAAAGGGTGGTGATTGGTTGCTTGCCTTAACCGAATATTTGGATAACAATTTTGACTATTTAGACAGTTACTTAAAACAAAACCTACCCAAAGCCATATTTCAAATCTCACAATCCACCTATTTGGCATGGGTTAATATCAGTGCCTATTTTGGAAAAGACATAAACCTTACCGAATTTTTTGCACGCAAAGCAGGCGTGTTACTCGAAGGCGGTGATATGTTTGCCGGTAATGCCGATGGTTGCATACGCTTAAACCTCGCCTGCCCACTTTCCAAATTAAAAGACGGTTTAGAAAAAATTAGCCACGCCATTAAAGACTACAAATAACGAGCATTTGTAGGAATAATGCTTTAACCTTTAAAGAATTTCCTAAAAACATAAAGCATATTACCGATTTTCAAATTTAAAAAATTCTCTACAATGGGCACCATGTTATTGCAATGACGCAATAACTTTTTATAAATCAAATGGAGAATTAACATGAACAAATTATTATTAACAGCCATCACAGGATTAACCTTATTCAGCCAATCGCTTTTTGCCGTAAATGTGAATACAGCACAAGCAGAAGCAATCGCAGAAGAGTTAAATGGCGTTGGCACTAAAAAGGCCCAAGCGATAGTGGATTATCGTGAAGCCAATGGACGTTTCAAAACAATTGAGTCATTAACACAAGTCAAAGGAATTGGCTTAAAAACAGTTGAAAAAAACCGTGATGCGATTGAATTAACAGGGAAGTAAATCATAGGGTGCTTCTATTATTTGATGGTTGGTAAGTATCTCCATAAAACATTCGATAGCTTCGACGAAAATGTTGTCAATAGTTCTACTATTAACTTCCATCTTCGACTCGCTCTCAAACACTTTATGAAAATATTTCCTCAGCCCCAAATACTAGAAGCTCCCTAAAACGAAAAGGAATTCGCTCATAAGGACTTGTTAAACCAAGGAAGAAAAGCCCATAAGTTAAAACTCATGGGCTTTTTTTTGTTGAATTTCTTGTTCTATTTAAAATTTAACATTACAATGTGTAAATATATTAAAAAATATACACATGGGTGCTAAAATGAGAACAAATATTGTGATTGATGATAAGTTAATGGTTGATGTGCTCCAAATTACGGGATTGAAAACAAAAAAAGAAGCTGTTGAATTGGGGCTTAAGACCTTACTTAGCTTAAAAAAACAGGGTGAGATTAAACAGTTTAAAGGTCAATTAAAATGGGATGATGATTTAGATAGAATGAGATCAGACTAATGCTTATGGTAGATTCAAGTGTGTGGATTGACTATTTTAATGGCACAGAAAACAAAGAAGTGGCTTATTTAGATGCCATTCTAGGAATAAGTCCCGTTGTAATTGGTGATCATATTCTCACAGAAGTTCTACAAGGATTTAGAGGGGACAAAGAGTACAAAAAAGCCAAACAACTATTAACGGTTATACCAGTACTTCAGCTTTCCAATAAAACACTAGCCATTAAAAGTGTCGATAATTACAGAGCACTGAGAAAAAGAGGCATAACAGTAAGAAAAACCATTGATACAATTATTGCCACTTACTGTATCGAAAACAATATTCAGCTTTTATTTTCTGACAGAGACTTTTTACCTTTTGTTGAGTTTTTAGGTTTGAAGTCAGTTGAGGGTATTTAATTATAACTTTAGAGAGCCATATTCATAATTAAAAAAATAACCTGATTTATTTGCTGAATATAGCAATTAAAAAAAATGTGCCTGATAATAATTTGATATAATAGTAGTCTACAAAAACAAGCTATATATCATGCATCAGACACTTAACAAATTATACAACATACAACTTCATTTTCAAACAAGTTTATTCCCACACATCAAACAAGAGCTTGGCTTTTTGACAAAGCTTCAACAGAAATTTATCGAAGTTCTAGAAATTTCACAAATAGATTCATATATTCCCTACATTGGAAAACGAGCTTGTCGTCCAACAAAGTCTCGCATGGCGTTGGCTCGATGTTTTCTTGCCAAAGCCGTTTATAATATGGCAACAACAGAAATACTCATAGAGCGATTAAGGTCTGATTTGTCACTTCGACGTTTATGTGGTTATGAGAAAATACAACAACTACCATCACAAGCGACTTTTTCTC
>Ga0256840_1002353_pt1 | contig 16752 bp, 18 predicted proteins | sample 355202metaG_FD_185969 | JGI IMG/M metagenome (GOLD analysis project Ga0256840, IMG submission 185969) | Hydrothermal vent microbial communities from Mid Atlantic Ridge, Atlantic Ocean - 355-202 | ecosystem: Environmental > Aquatic > Marine > Hydrothermal vents | place: Atlantic Ocean: Mid... | reverse complement strand
GAGATTTCGGGCCGTAATGAAAATGAACGCACAGGTAGCCTCGAAAGGCTATTCCAAAGGCCGAGCTTTTTCATTGCAAGTGAAGGCAGTATGAATACATGTAAACTGGTTGACACGTGTATTCACTTTGGCGGGGTGGTAGCGACGGCACGAAATCAAGGACATGTCAAGCAACTGGAGAAGCCTTCCTCGTCCCTGAGAGAAATCTCTTGAGCATGTAGGCCATATAACCTGAAGAGGGGAAATTGGACCAAAGGCGAGAAGGTGGCGGATGGGTTCGTAGTAGTTATGACAGAGGGTAATGCCTCTCGAGCGAAGGAGCCCTACTGTTTGTAAATCTTTCTACAAGAAAGGAAGCGAAGGAGACTGACAATGTCAACCATTACTTTGAAGGACTTGAGAAGGAAGATATACACCAAGGCGAAATCCGAACCAACATGGCGATTCTGGGGTATATATGTTCATGTCACGAAGATGGAAACACTCATGGCAGCGTATAAGCTTGTCAAGAAAAACAACGGCAGTTGTGGTATGGATGGAGTGAGCTTCAAAGACATTGAGAAAATCGGTGTTGAGGAATATCTTTCTGAAATAAGGAAAGAATTGGTAAATGGAGAATATCTACCACAAAGGGCAAAAGAGGTGGAAATTCCCAAAGCCAATGGAAAGATGAGAAAACTCTCCATTCCAAACATACGCGACAGAATAGTACAAGCAGCTCTAAAGCTCATATTGGAACCCATCTTCGAGGCAGACTTTCAAGAAGGCTCATTTGGATACAGGCCGAAAAGGAGTGCACACCAGGCAGTACAACATGTGACAAAGGCGATATGGTATTGGAAAACGACGGTAATAGACGTGGATATAGCTTCGTTCTTCGACAACGTAAGACACCATATCTTGCTTGGAAAGGTTGCAAAGCGAGTAAGTGACCCAAAAGTCTTGCATTTACTCAAGCTCATACTAAAGGCAAGAGGAAAGAAAGGCATTGCACAGGGAGGAGTCATATCCCCATTACTTGCCAACATCTACTTGAACGATGTGGACAAGATGTTGAAAAAGCAATAGAAGTGACAAGAAATGGCAAGCGTACACAACTTGAATATGCAAGATATGCAGATGACCTGGTAATACTGCTCAGGGCTAACAATGGAAAACTGACAAAGCAAGTGCTAACAAGACTCAGGGAAGAATACGAAAAGATAGAAGTAAAACTCAACGAAGATAAATCCAAAATAGTAGACCTCACAGAAGGGGAGAGTTTCGAATTCCTCGGATTTATATTTAGAAGAGTCAAAGGCAGAAATGGAAAATACAGACCCAACATTCAGCCAAAGAAAGAAGCCAGGACAAAACTCCTGAGGAAATTAAAAGAAGAATTCAGAAAGCATCGCTCGCAGCCATTGGATAGAATAACAAAGAAGATAAATCCCATACTCAGGGGTTGGCTTAATTACTACAGGATAGGCAACTCTGCGAAATGCTTTTCATATGTGAGGAGATGGCTCGAAAAGAAAATAAGAGCACATCTCATGAGGGCAAAACAGCGCCATGGATTCGGCTGGAAAAGGTGGAGTACGAAAGAGATATTCGAAAGAAGTAAGGTGTACAACGATTTTCAAATACGATATCTCTTTACCAAAGCACTCCCAGCACGATAGGACATAGCCGAAAGTGTGAAGCAAACAGGAAAGCCGTATGCCGGAAAACGGCACGTACGGTTTGATGTGGCAGGAGATGGAAATCTGGGCATGGTAAGGCTAGTGAGGCACTCCCAAAGGAAACGGGGAGAAACTGATAGGCATTGCCTAAACCAAAGACGCCATCTCTTGACCCTACCATTATGGTTAAGGACTCTGTTATGACGGTCAAAACTCTATTAGAATGCTAAATTATCTTGAAAGATGCCTATCTTCATCCAAGATCATATCACCTTTTAGCAAAACCAAAAAAATTAGACACGTTTCACAATATCAAAAAGAAATCGTTTTGATCGTTAAATATAAACTAATTATTACTTTACAAACTTGACAGGAGGCAATTTCAAATGTTAATATATATGCGTAAAGTATATATAGGAGGTGTTGAAAAATGCCCTATGGCGATGGATTAGGCCCATGGTGGGGCGGTTATGGACGAGGTGTATGGGGCTACGGAAGAGGATATGGCCGAGGTTACGCAAGAGGATATGGATGGGGATGCTACGGTGGATGGTACGGAGCTCTGTATCCATCTGTAGAAGACGAAAAAGCCTATCTTGAGTATCGAAAGCACTTGCTCGAAGAAGATTTAAAGTACATAAACGACAGACTTAACTTGCTTAGTAGCAAGGAAACATAAGCTAAAGGCTCGACACTCGTCGAGCCTTTAGCTTTAAAAACTCTTTAATCAAACTCTTCAGCTTCTTTTGCTCTCAAACCTTTACCTTTAGAATGAGCCTTAAAGATCGCTATCACAGCTTCAACTATTAACCACAGCATTGTTACGAAAACAACTATACCTATGATAAACAGTAGCCAGTTGTGAGTCTTGCCGAAATGCTGAATGTTCATAACCATTGCCCAACCAGTCATTAATATCATGAAGATCATTGGTATTGTTGTAATGAGATAATGTGTTCTTTTTTTTATCAAATACACAGTTGCCACAAGTAAAGCAAGGCCAGCGAGCAATTGATTTACTGTTCCAAAAAGAGGCCAAAGGATTAGAGCACCTTTCCCATTTGGAGCTGCCATTGCAAGGGCAAACGCGCTCACTACTGCTATTAAAGTAGCTGGATGTTTTTTCGTCATCCATTTTGCATGGATGTCTTTGCCAAATTCCTGAACAACGTATCTTTGAGCACGTGTAGCTGTGTCAAGAGTCGTTCCGGCAAAGCTTACTATGAAAACTCCCATAACTGTTGTTACAAATCCTTTCATATAAGGACTTGTTCCGAAAAGATAACTGAGCATTTTTGCAGAACCGTTGATAAACGCTCCTATTTTTGCACCAAGCCCGGAAGCTGTCGCCCAACTTGCATAGTGCTGGTTCCAGAGCGCAATTCCAGCTGATTTTGTTGACGCGTCAGTTCCAATTCCAGCGGACACCGCAAGGATAACAAGAGCAGCCAGTATTCCTTCAGAAACCATACCTCCATATCCGATCAATTTCGCATCACTTTCTTTATCCACTTGTTTGGAAGAGGTACCAGAAGCAACCAAAGAATGGAAACCAGAGATAGCTCCGCAAGATATCGTAACAAATATGAACGGCCAAAATGATGGGGCTCCCTTTGCGTAAAAATTGAACGACGGGGCCACTATCGCGAGATGCTGTGGAGAAGCTATAAGAGCTCCTACTGCTCCAATGGCGATCAACGCTATGGCAACGACGAGTTCATGAGCATTTATATAGTCGCGAGGCTGCAATAATGTTTCAACTGGTAGCACAGAGGCAATGTAGCAATATACAAGCATTATCATGAGCCACGTAACAATCGCGTTTCCTGGAAGCTTGATTGGCATAAATACACCAATGAAAATGGTTGCATACATTGCGACTAAGGCTATCCAAGACCATTTATCAAGACTTTTCCCGCGTTTAAATACCATGTGAGAAAGCAGTATGGCTATTGGAATTTCCATCCACACAGGGAAAACAGAAGAAGGATACATGTTGAAAAGAATTCCCATTATCAAAGCAAAAATCGCTATGACAATCCATAACTCAAGGAATATCACAATGAAGAACAAGTATCTGGCTCTTGGCCCCACAATCTTTGCTGTTACTTCCCCAAGAGATCTTCCTTTGTTTCTCATCGAGATCACAAGAGCTGAAAAGTCATGAACGGCGCCTGCAAAAACTGTTCCGATTGTAATCCATAACAGCGCCGGAACCCATCCCCATATAACCCCTATGGAAGGGCCAACGATCGGGCCTAAACCTGCAATTGAAGTGTAATGATGACCCCAAACAACCCACTTGTTGGTAGGAACATAATCCACACCATCTTTGAGTGCGTGAGCAGGAGTGACTCTTTTGTCATCTAATTTGAAGATTTTTTTGGCTACATAACCACCGTACAATTTGTACATCACGAAAAACCAGATAACTGCTAACAGAAAAATCAAAAAGCCCACTTTCATCCCTCCTTACGCTTAGTATGCTAATAATGATAATCCCCGTTTTACTTTGGATTTTAAAATTGGGGATGAAAGGTAATTTTTTAGGAATAAGATGCAAGAAAAGGGTATCAGAGGTGTAATTTTTCCTTGACAGAACTGAGAAAGTGCCTGCTCACTGGAACAGCGTTTCCGCAGATGGTGATGATTTCCCATACACCAAGCTCTTTTCTCATCTTACACATCTTCTCTGTGTTCACAATGTATGACTTGTGTGTCCTTATGAAATTTTTGGGAAGATTTTTTTGAAGCGCTGTAAGCGTTGTACGATGCAAGTTCCAAGCAGATTCCTTCGTGTGTACAACTACATTTTTTCCTATTGCTTCTATATAGCAAATATCTTTTACTTTAACAAACTCGAATTCGTCTTTATTTCTGACTGCTATTTTATCCATTCTTGGGAAAAGGAGCTCCGCATATTTTTCCAATTTTTGTACAGTTTTTTCAAACCTCGAGGGGGATATTGGTTTTGTTATGTAGTCTATCGCATTCACAGAAAAAGCATCAAGTGCGTATTCATCGTATGCACTCACAAATACAATCATTATGTGGGGAAAGTTTTTAATCGTTTTTGCAAAATTCAGGCCGTTGATGCCTGAAAGTTGAATGTCTAAGAACAAAAGATGAGGTTTTAGTTTCCTCATTTTTTTGACGGCATCTTCAGCAGAACTCGATTCTCCAACGACCTCGAATTGTTCGTAAGGCTTAAGAAGATCTTTAATATTCTCTCTTGAATATTTTTCATCGTCAATTACCATCGTTCTGAGTTTCAAGAAACATCCACCTTTTCCACAACGGGTATCTCTATTCTTACATTAGTTCCCTTGTAAAGATTTGAATGAACGCTTAATTTTGCAGTATCGCCATACAAATTTTCTAGTCTTTCCTTAAGCAATTTTGTTCCAACTCCTTCACGCATCTTGGGAACTTCAAAACCCTTTCCATTATCTTTGACAATAAAGGTAAGAGTTTCTGACTTGTAAGTACATTTCACGCTTACCTTTAACTTCTTAGACGGTATCTTCGCATGTTTCACAGAATTTTCAACAATGGGATGAAAGAGAAAAAAAGGGACCAGCAAATTTTCTGGTGCATCAGACGATATCTCGTAATCAAATTCATCATCATATCTATATTTCATGAACTTGAGATAATGTTCTACAAATTCTAACTCTCTTTTCAAACTCACCATAGCTTTTTCTTCTTTAATTGTGTATCTAAGAAGATCCGACAATTCCAATATCATTTCTCTTGCTTTTTCTCGATCACTTTTAATGAGGTAAGATATTGCATTCAAAGCATTAAAGAGAAAATGCGGACTGAATTTTGATAAAAGAGCTCTGTATTTGACATCGTAAACCATTTTAGAATCATTTAATGCTCGCGATAGATTCGCTTCGATTGATACGATCTGGGCAAGCCCTTTTGCAAATTCGAGATCTGTTCTACTTATCGCATATTCTTTGGTTCTATAGAATTTTATGGTTCCAAAGACGATCCCATCTACGAATTTCAATGGCACTATCACGGCAGACGTGAGAGGACAGTTGTTTTTTGGACAACCTATACCTGACTTTTTGTTGATCATTCTCCCTTTTCCACGAGATAAAGTTTCTTTTGTGGCTTTGGTTATTATTGGAGTTCCGGGAAGATGATGGTCTTCGCCTGCACCAACGTGAGCCAACACTGTGGTTTTGTTCGTTATTGAGATCGCATCAAAATCTGTGCATTCTTTTATCTTTTTCGCAAGGAGCTTTGAAGTCTTCATGGAGAGACCCTGATCGATTATATCCATCGTATCTTCAACGATTTTGAAAAGAGAAGACGTAGTGGTTGCTGTTATGTTCTCGAAACTTCTTTCAGTGCCCGAAAATATGGCGATCAGCATAGAAACCGCAAAGGTGTTCGTAAACACCATGGGAAACATGACTGTTTTGGTTATATCGACAGCCAACGAGTAAGGTTGAACTATGAAATAAACAAAGGAAAGGTGAATAACTTCTATAACAGCAGTATAACCAATTGCAAACGGAACATTGAAAATTCTTCGCCCGTATTTTCGTGAAAGAATGCCTGTAACTATTCCAGTTGTAAAAGTCCCAAGAAAGCAAGGAAATGCCGTGGTACCTCCAAGTGAAAGGCGATGTGTAGCCGCTATCGCAGCACTCACCAATCCAGCTGGCAATCCACCTATCATGGCCGAAACAATGACACCGGTGTCACGATAATTAAGTATTGCACCCTTGTATTGTATCCCAAGATAAGTGCCAAGAATTCCGAGAACTCCCCCGAGTATTCCCACCCACAGAGATTGAGAAAGTGAAGTTGGCCTCTTCAATATTCGCTTTGTGATTTGGAATTGAAATGCAAAATACATCGCCACCAACATAACAGAAGCTCTTTCAAAAAGTATAAAAACTGCTGAATGCATTTTTTACATCCCCATATCAGTCAATCAAAGTCCCTACTCATTCCTCTTTCACCGAATTCATCGAGTTGGGAAAAATATACGTCTTTGTGTTCTCTTTTGTAACTTTTAGCATCTTTCAACGGGTGAGCTGTGATCTTTACTTCACAATAAGGCATTTTGGCTAAAGTCTCCTTTGCTGAACCCATGGGAGGATATGATGTAAAGACGATAAATTTTTTTGCGAATCCACCATCGTAGGACTTCTTTATGCCACGAGCATCTACCAACCCAAACTTTAGACCATATAAAACTGCTATGTTATACACGTAGGCACCTCCCAAAAACTTTTTGCTTTCAAAAAGGCCGACCAGTTGAAGGTCGGCCCATTTTTTAACAAAACTTCGATGCTATCTCATATATTTCAGAAAATTCATCAACTTTTAAAGAAGCTCCTCCTATTAATCCTCCATCAACATCTGGAAGAAGAAAGAGTTCCTGACAATTACTTTTCTTGATGCTTCCACCGTAGAGACAAGCTATTTTTTCAGCCAATTGCGGTGTATAAATCTTCGACAGCATTTCGCGCACATACGAGATGGCTTCTTGAGCTTGATAAGGTCGTGCAACAACTCCTGTACCTATAGCCCATACTGGCTCGTACGCAATGGTTAACTTTGATGCATCCGAAAGGTTTACTCCTTCGAGATCTTTTGTAAGCTGTCTTTTGAGAACGTCAAATGTTTTTCCAGCTTGTCTTTCTTCAAAAGTTTCACCCACGCATAAAATAACAGCCATCCCTCCATCAAGTGCAGCTTTTACCTTCTCATTTATAGTAAAATCTGTTTCATTGAACACATGGCGTCTTTCTGAATGACCAATTATCACATGTGTTATTCCCAGATCGGTGAGCATCGGCACGCTCACTTCACCCGTAAAAGCTCCAAAAGGCTTTTGATGCACATTTTGGGCACCTACTGTAACAGAAGTACCAGTAAAGATTTCTTGGACATCAACAAGAGATACAAAAGGCGGGAAAACCCAAACTTTTGCGTTTCCAGCTGTGTTCAATTCTTTAAGAAGTTCTCTCGAAAACACGCGTGCTTCAGATGGGGTTTTGTTCATCTTCCAATTGCCGGCCACTATTATTGGGTGTTTTTTTTTCTTTTCAAGTATTGAAGCTATTCCTGGTAGTTCTTTGCCTTCCAAAAATTCTAACGATGCACCTCCCCCTGTTGACACGTGGGAAACTTTATCGGCAAATCCAAACTTTGTAATTGCGGCTGCACTGTCACCGCCACCGACAACTGTGAGTGCACTACTTAATTCGGTAAGAGATTGGGCAATTGCGCGAGTTCCAATGGAGAAATCTTCGATTTCGAAGACACCCATAGGACCATTCCACACGACTGTTTTTGCGCCAGAAAGTTTGGATTTGAACAATTCAATGCTCTTAGGTCCTATGTCAAGGCCCATCCAACCTTCTGGGATACCTTCACGGATATCAAAAACCTTCTTGTCAGTTTCGGCTTTAAATTCTCTTGCACATACAGCATCAACAGGCAAAACAAGTTCAACGCCAGATTTATTCACCTTATCGAGTATTTCACGTGCAAGATCGAGCTTATCTTCTTCAAATTTAGACGCGCCTATCTTGTAGCCCTGCGCTTTGAAAAAAGTAAACATCATGGCGCCACCGATCAACAGCTTGTCTGCTTTGTCAAGAAGATTTTCTATCACCCCTATTTTATCTGAAACCTTGACTCCTCCGAGTATTACAACGTAGGGCTTTTCTGGAGAGTACGTAACACTCGACAACATCTTTATTTCTTTTTCCATAAGAAACCCTGCAACTGAAGGCAAGAACTTTGCCACTCCAACATTTGAAGCATGAGCGCGATGTGCTGTTCCAAAAGCATCGTTGACATGTATATCACCCAATTTTGCAAGAGACTTTGCAAATTCAGGATCGTTTTTCCTTTCTCCCGGAAAAAAACGTGTGTTTTCCAAAAGAACGACGTCACCTGGCTTCATCTCTTCCACTATCTTCTCGGTTTGTTCTCCAATTGCGGTGTGGCAAAACTTAACGTTTTTCCCCAAAAGCTCACCGAGCCTTTTTGCAACTGGTTCAAGAGAGTATTTGGGATTTGGCTCGCCCTTTGGACGACCAAGGTGAGACATAAGTATCACCTTGGCGTTTTGTTCAAGGGCATATTTTATAGTTGGAAGAGCTGCACGAATTCGTGTGTCGTCTGTGATATTTCCATTTTCCATCGGAACGTTAAAATCCACGCGCATCAGAATGTGCTTGTCTTTGAGTTCAATATCCCGTATGGTGAGTTTTTCTCGCATATTGCTCACCTACATCAACTTCTGCACCATTTCTATAAGATCCACGGCTCTATTTGTATAACCATACTCGTTGTCGTACCAAGCTAATACTTTAACAAGATTCCCGTTAACTTTTGTCAACAAAGAATCAAATATACTTGAATGAGGATCGCCAAGGATATCTGAAGAAACGACAGGATCTTCACAGTACCTCAAGACTTTTCCCATGGGACCTTCGGATGCTTTTTTGAAGGCAGAGTTTACTTCTTCAACAGACGTCGATCTTTCAACGATAACGGTAAGATCCGTGATCGAACCAGCTGGCACCGGAACCCTCATTGCCATTCCGTCCAACTTTCCTTCAACTTCCGGAACTACAAGTCCAATAGCTTTCGCTGCTCCGGTTGTCGTTGGAATTGTGTTCACCGCTGCTGCTCTGGCGCGTCTTAGATCTTTATGAGGTAGATCGAGAATCCTCTGATCGTTGGTGTAACCATGAACAGTTGTCATAAATCCTTTGATAATTCCAAACTCATCGTTCAGTACTTTCACTATCGGGGAAAGAGAATTAGTCGTACAAGAACCAGTGGAAATAATGGTATGCTCTTTTTTAAGGGCTTCGTCATTAACACACGGATTGATTGTGCAATCCACACCTTGTGCTGGCGCACTTATAATAACTTTTTTGGCTCCAGCCGTTAAATGCGCAGAGGCCTTTTCACGTGTTCTGAAAAGTCCCGTTGACTCAACCACCAGTTCCACACTTAATTCTTTCCATGGAAGTTTGGATGGATCTCTTTCAGCAAAAACTCTTATTTCTTTTCCATTAACGATTATGGAATTGTCCGTGTGTTCAACAGTTCCGCCGAAAGTACCGTGAACAGAGTCATACTTGAAAAGATGTGCCAATGTTTTCGTGTCTGTGATATCGTTTACGGCAACCACGTCGATGTCCCTCTTCTGCTCAAGAATAATTCTCAGCACTTGTCTCCCAATTCTCCCAAAACCGTTAATACCAACTTTTACATTTGACATGATATCTGCCTCCTTGTTTTTTAAATTTGGTATATTCACTTACAATAGCACGCCTCATTTTTTGTCACAAATACTACAAGTGACGGCCATATGAAATTAAAATGGCATATTCATGCCGCCAGTTATGGCATTTATTTCACTATCAGTGCGTTCTTTAACTTTACGTGTATACTCATTAAATGCCGTGATCAAAAGATCCTTTAGCATTTCAATGTCTTCAGTAACATCTTGTTTGATCTCGATCTCTTTGATTTCATAATCACAATTCCCCCTAACTGTGATAGCTTCTCCTCCAACCGAGGCACTAACTTCAATATTTTTGAAATTCTCTTGAACTTCAGCTACTTTTTTCTGCATTTCTTGAGCTTGTTTGAGTAGTTTAGACATATTCTTCATACCACCTATACCTCGAATGCTGGAAGAATGAGATCCACCGGGTCTCCCAGCACCTTTAAATTTGTTAGACAATTTCTTCTCCTCCTTCCGGAAGAAGTTTTCCCCCGAAGATACTTAAGGTTCTTACGATTGACTCTCTGATCTCTGAATCTATATTCTCAATTGGAATCGCAGAATAAGCGCTCACGAATTTTACATCACGAGAAGTAATGCGTTTAAAGTCCACCTCCATATTTTTCAACTTTTCTTTTAGAATTTCATGGTGAATTGGAGTACCAGATATCACCAGTATTCTATCTCCAAAATCCTTTATGACAGACAGCACTAAACATGCAAAGATAGACATATCTCCTTCTTTGGCGTACCAGTCGATCAAACGGTCTATATCTGTTTTAATGGAAGTTGTTCTCTCAGGCTTAGAAAATTCTCGAATAGTTTGTTTGCTGTCACTATGAACAAATTCTTTTTCATGATTCAAAGCCTCAAACACACTTAATACCTTAAAAGCATCAAATTGCCTTTCTTCATATCTAAGCCTTTGGATAAGATCAGAAACAAATTTTCCAACCTCTGCAACTGCCGGATCTGGCAATTTAGATGTTATGAACTCTAATGTTTCCTGTGCAAAGTTCATAGGATCAATTCCACGCTCTTCTATAGATTCTATAAGTTGAAGTAAAGATTCCGCATTTCCATTGGATATAGACGACACATATTCTTCAACTGTCTCTATTGGAACTTCGCCAAGTACAAAAAGTGTATCATTGAATGTCACATTCCCAGCGGAAAACCTTGCAACTTCTTCCAATAGTCCTATAGCATCTCTCAACCCTCCTGCTGATTTTTTAGCTATGTGATTAAGAGCCTCAACCTCAAAATTCATATTCTCCGACTTGCAAATTTTTATGAGATGATCTTTTATAGACTCCGTCGGAACTCTTCTGAACTCTACAACTTGGCATCTTGACACGACTGTTTCAGGAACTTTTTGCATCTCCGTTGTTGCCAAGATGAAAATCGTGTGTTTTGGTGGCTCTTCTAAAGTTTTAAGCAAGGCGTTAAATGCTTCTTTCGTTAACATGTGAACTTCATCTATGATATATACCTTGTACTTCGATTCAATGGGTAAATATGCTACCCTGTCGCGTATGGCACGAATTTCGTCTATTCCGCGATTCGATGCAGCATCCATTTCGATGACATCCATAGACTTTCCAGAGTCTATTGCTTTGCAGGAATTACATTCATTGCATGGCTCATAACCTTTAACTAAGTTTAGACAATTCAAACTTTTGGCAAGAATACGAGCTGTTGAAGTTTTGCCAGTTCCCCTTGGACCACTAAACAAATAAGAGTGTGAAAATTCACTCCTGGAAATTGCATTCGCAAAGAGCCTTTTAACATGCTCTTGCCATATTAAATCACCAAATCTCTTCGGTCGGTATTTCAAATAAAGAGTTTCCACGATTTAGCCACCTGACGGGTAATTCATGAATTGCCACTACGCCCGTGTTTTAAAAATATAATCTTGACCTCATAAAACATTGTAAAGTTACAAGTTTTTTAAAATTTTACTGAAATCGTCAACAGATAAACTTATCTCTTTCAACACAATTCTGATTAAAGCTCTTGGCACACTCTTTGATAAATGAAAAGGTATGGTAGTATAACGACCATCTGGATGACGATAGAAAACATGACTTCCTTTTTGCCTTATTCTTTTGAATCCAATTTTTAGCAGAACTTTTTCCAATGTTTTTGCATCAACTACTGGGAGTCTACTCACACTTCAACCTCTATATTTTGAATGCCAACAAATTCCAGATCTTCTATTTCTTCTCCTGTTTCTTCGACGCAAAGAGAAGTCACTTCTTTCAGTTTTTCTTTAAGTTCTTCAAGGGTTTCAGCTGCAGTATGAGCTCCTGGAATTGATGGAATCAAGCCAATGTAAAGTTTATTTTCTGAATCATATTCAACATAAGCAACGAAAGATCTTTTCATTTTTCTCGCCTCTTGGTGTAGGCACTATTTTTGTATAAATATTTTATATGGCAATTCGTGAATTGCCCCTACACTCATATTTTACCATAAAAATAATGAACACATCGTTTTGCATTTGTGAATTTTTTAGCATGTATTCAAAAACAAAAAATCCCCTCGCCAGAAATCTTTGGGTGTAAAATTTGAAAACAGCGCAAAGTTGGTATTTATAATGCATGTTGCTTCTTACCAATACTTTTCCACTGTTAAGACTACCATGGGCTTATTATTACCAGTCGCCACCACTGAAGAAAGTATGCGTTTTACCTCAGAAGCGTTCACATCAGTTTTTTTATACCATATATACACATGTTCTGTAGTAGCGCCAAATGTGGTTTTTATTTCGTAATCGTTTATATTTTTCTCAACAGCAAAATATGACTTAAGACTATTCAGAGTTATACTCGTGTTGTGGTTGAGATAGAATTTTTCCATAGCTGTGAGTGAAAGATCCAAAAGATTCATTGCCACGGTGGTAGCTTTAGCTTGTTTGATAGCTTTAACTCCAACTGGCACTATTGCCGCAATTAACGCTGCAATAACAGCCATAACGATGAGAAGTTCGATTAATGTGAAACTTTTCTTTCTCATCTTGTCACCTCTTATATATCCCTCCATAGGCAATTCATAAATTACCCCTACACTCATATCTTAGCACAAAAAAACCCACCACGATGGGTGGGAATACTAATTGAAAATTTAACAAATCACCAATAAACTGTCACGGCATTTTCAACTGCTGCTTTATTAGTATCAGTTGCTACGACCATATTCCACACTTTTTGAACCGCGGAGGCATCAGGAGAACTAAGATCGTACCATACCCAAATGTTATAAGTTTTTGAATTTGTACCTGAGGCTTGAACACTAACTGTGTAATCTTTATAAGCATCCGGATTGCCAGAAAGATATTTTGAAAGATCGGATATTGTTACATTAGTTGGAGATGCCGGTTTCTCAGTGTAAATGTATTGCTGTGCAGCAGTAGAAATCGCTCTTAGATTTTCTGCCACTCTTGTGGCATTCGCATGATTTATTGCATTCAATGCCACCGGCACCAGCGCTCCCATCAGCGCAGCTATAACGGCCATAACGATGAGAAGTTCGACTAAAGTAAAACCTTCCTTCCTCTTTCTCATAATTAACACCTCCATACTCAAATTTTGAATAGAATACGTCTTGTCAAGGATCTTATCATATTATCGGATCAATTCAAAGGCAACTTTAAAAAATTTTTTTAACAACATGTACAGCTGAAGCTTTAAATTCTACATATATCTTGCTTCCAATTTTCACGCTCAATTCCTCTAAAGCTCCCTTTGTTATAAACGAGATTATATTGAAACCTACATCAATTTTAACCTTTATTAGCGGACTGTGTGGAGATATGCCAACTACAGTTCCAAAAAAACGGTTTTTAGCGCTTGTTTTATAAGGCATTTTCATCAAAAGAATATCTTCTGGACAAATGAGCAGTTTAACTTTGTCACTTTTTCGCATTTTCTTTTTGGAAAGCTCCTCTCAATTTTTCTGGCAGGTTTTTAATTGGTATATTGGATCTCAGAGCAACGGAAGGCAGCTCATTTTTTTCGAGTATTTCTCTGCCTTTATCACTAAACATAAACTGTAAAAATTTCTCTGCGAGTTTCTTGTGAGGCGCATCGTTGAGAATAGTTATTCCATACACGATAGGTTTCCCAACTACCTGCTTTCCATTATTTAAAGTTAAAGAAGCTTTTGAGTAGAATGATGCGTATTTTTGATCGCTGAAATTAATTTTCGCCGGCAATTCGATGTACTTGAGACCATTTTCTTTTGCCACAGACAGATATTCAAAAGCGTAATCTATTTCTCCAGCTTGCAAAGCGGAGATAAGTTCGACTGACATCGGTTTTATATTACTCATTGGGCATATCGAAACAAGCTTATTCGCAAGATCAGGTTTATCATAGTATATTCCTGCCAGTTCAAACATAAGACGCGTTCTATATCCAGCGGGATCGAGATTTGGGTTTGAAAAACCGAATTCTACACCAGGCTGTTGGAGTATCTCAAACCAATTTTGAGCATTTATCTCTTTCGAATATCTGCTATTTTTGGTGAACGCAATAACAAGTTCGTTTTTAGCAAATTGGATGTACCAATTTGCGTGGTTGGGAATGAGAAATTGTGGTATGAGTGAATAATCGGCGACGGCGATAACATCTGCTCTTTTGCCAAGTTCTGTCACGAATTTGATGGCTCTTACACTTCCGGCAGGTTCGTCTCTGAAAAAAATACCACCACCGTACTTTTTGTTGAAAGCTTTCTCGACTTTACGAATCGGCTCAGTCAAACTGCCGGCGTGGAAGACGATCAATTCTTGATTTCCGAGAGAAAAAACGGTTAACACAACCAACATGGTTGTTACCATCACGATTTTTTTTATCATTGTCAATTCTTCCTATATAAAGAAAAAGTCAACTGTACTTCCCCCTTTAATTTCTTCTGTCTCTTTTGGTGCAATAAAAAAGGCGTTTGCATTAGAGAGAGCTGTGAAATCCCCTGAGCCATTGTATTTTATATGATCGATTTCTATATTCTCATTACGTACCAATGCTTTACATGGTACAAAGTGCATTCTATCCGTGTTTTTTCTAAAATCAAAGTTCAAAATCCCAGTGAAAAACATTGGGGTAAGTCCAGAAGTCCCAAGAAGTTGTTCAATAAGATAAGTAACAAGCAATTTGAAAACTGAAAATGTAGAGACGGGATTTCCCGGCATTCCAAACACCCACACATCTTTTCCTTCACGATCGATCGTCGCGATTATAGTTGGTTTTCCGGGTTTCATAGCGATCCTTTCCACCATTACATTGGCTTGAAACTGTTTAAGAACTCTTAGCGTGAGATCTTTGTCACCAACAGATGAACCTCCAGTGATCAACAATATATCAAGGTTTAGTCCTTTCTCAATTGCTTTGTATATTTCATCTTCATCATCTTTCACCATTCCGAGATCAACAAATTCCTGATGGATCGCATTGATTTGTGTGCCAAGTGAGTATTTGGAAGAATTTCTAATTTTGCCATTTTCTATATTTTCATCCACTTCAACAAGTTCATCACCTGTTGATATGACACCTATCTTTAGCTTTCTTTTAACTGAAATCTTTTTTAGTCCCAAAGAGCCTATGAGATTGATCGTTTTTGGCTCTATTAGCTGACCTTTGTAAAGTGCTGCTTCTCCCTTTTTAAGATCCTCACCTCTTATCGCAATGTTTGCAAGCCTTTGCGGGGTTTTCACAAATTTCACTTTGCCATCTCTCTCCTCGCATATTTCAAATTCTGCAACCGTATCACACGGACTCGGAACAGGAGCACCAGTCATTATTCTCACACATTCACCCTTTTTTAACTCTATATGTTTGCCTTCTGAATGTCCGGCAAGTACAAGACTTTTGACTTTAAGTATTGGATTCTCGACTGTTTCAATATCTTTGTATCGAAATGCAAATCCATCCATCGCAGAACGATTAAATGGAGGAAAATCATAGTTGGATATTATGTCCCTTCCAACGACTCTTCCAACGGCATCCAAAAGGCCTACTTCTTCCACATCTTCAATTTCTTTAGAGTTGCTCCTCAAAATTTCCATAGCTTCATCAAATCTGGTCATCAGGATACACCTCCACATTCAGTGTCTTCGCCTTTGAGAATTTTTATTCCGTGTACGAGTGAATTGAGTACCACTTCAAGATTTTCACGAACCCCTTTGGGACTTCCAGGAAGATTTATTATAAGTGTCTGTTTTCTTATACCTGCAACTGCTCTTGAGAGAACAGAGTGTGGAGATTTTTTAAACGAAAACATTCTCATAGCTTCTGGAATCCCTGGAGTTTCTTTTTCTATCACTTCTTTTGTTGCTTCTGGGGTAATATCTCTCTGGCTGAATCCTGTTCCACCAGTGGTAAGCACGAGATCGACTTTTAGCCGATCACAGAATTCCGTCAATTTTCCAGAAATTATTTCTTTTTCGTCTGGAACTATCTCGTATGCGACAATTTCTCCAATATCTTTGACCATATCTCTTATGACTTGAGAGCTTGTGTCTTTTCTTTCGCCTTTTGATCCTTTATCACTTACCGTTAATATCGCGATTCTCATAATAAAAAATCTCTCCTTTGAAAACATATGATTTGACTTGAGTGTATAATTACATTAAAGTACTCATCCTGTGCGTCAATGTTACAACCTATGAGTATTTATCAAATTAAACATCGCTTTTCAAGCGATAAAAGAATTTTTTTCGAAGTCTTATCAAGCCCGATTCGCTCGTTTATCCATCTTCCAGTTCACATCGTGAGGCACGCTCAGACACTCATCCGTGAGTGCTTCGCT
>Ga0256840_1002351_pt1 | contig 16752 bp, 17 predicted proteins | sample 355202metaG_FD_185969 | JGI IMG/M metagenome (GOLD analysis project Ga0256840, IMG submission 185969) | Hydrothermal vent microbial communities from Mid Atlantic Ridge, Atlantic Ocean - 355-202 | ecosystem: Environmental > Aquatic > Marine > Hydrothermal vents | place: Atlantic Ocean: Mid... | reverse complement strand
ACACGTCAACTTTATCAAAAAACCTTAGGTGCGGTTGTAGTTCAGTTGGTTAGAATACCTGCCTGTCACGTAGGGAATCGCGAGTTCGAGTCTCGTCCACCGCACCATTTTTTTAAACAATCATTTTCATTTTCGATTATAACTTATCTTTGATGGGGATAGTTCTGTCTTTTGTAGGGTGTTGTGCCCTCACAACACCTTCTTAATTCAAATATTATTGCTAATCATTAACTTTATTGTCTTCCAATTATCGGTGTTGTCATGGGACAACACCCTACAGAAAACCTATAATTTTTTAATTTAGAGAACTATTCTTGTTCCCATGCTTTGAGACTGTGTTTTTGCACAGTCTCACAACGTGGTAATCAGAAAAAACCAAAAAATAAATCGTCAATTTTAATGGCAACCTGCCCTATTCTTATGCTTCTCTACATACTCACGAAATGAGGATTCACCATTAGGTAACGAAATTTTAGTATTTTTATTTGTTCTAATATTTTTTAAATTGTATATTAAACTCTTATTATAAGCATTACATTCAGCTCTAGTGTTTTTAATAATGCCATAAGCAAACCCTAAATTCAGATAAGCATTTGTTAATAATCCATACTCTTGAGTATTGTCTAATAATTTTGTTGATTTTTCAAAATATTTTAGTGAAGATGAGTACCTATCATTATAGGTCGCACTTTTATCCAAAAACCCACTTTTTGTATATCTGACTATGTGTCTTTCTACAGAAGGTGACCTAAAAAAGAATCCATATTCAATATTTGCTTTTGCTAAACAAATATTATCTTTTTTCTTTTCACATATTTGAATAGCCTGTCGTATAAGTCTCTCAGCAGGAAGTGGTCTATCCAATGTATTGTATAGTTCTTGAGCTTGTGCTAATTTAATCAGTGGATTATCAGTGCTAGGTATCCCTATACCTTCGCATCCAGGAAAAAATGATACTGTAAACACACTAAAAAATATACTTTTCAAAATGTTTATCTTCATATTTCTATCCTTTTAATATGTTTCAACCTAATCCGAACACTCTCCTCATGTGCAGTCAACCCCTCTGTATTTGCTATCAACGCACACTGCTCTCCTATCTCTTTCATACCTTGTTTAGACATAGAAATAATAGACGATTTTTTCAAAAAGTTATCTACCGAGAGTGGTGAGTAAAATTTTGCTGTTCCACCTGTAGGTAGTGTGTGGTTAGGCCCTGCTACGTAGTCACCTATTGGTTCAGGTGTGTTTTCTCCTAAGAAGATGGCACCCGCATGTTTTATGCTGTCAAGTAAGCCCATAGGGTCTTTAGTGATGACTTCTAAGTGTTCAGGTGCTATGTCGTTCATGAGATCAATCGCCTCTTCCATACTAGATGTCACGATAATAGCTCCACGCTCTTCTATAGATTTTCTAGCTATCTCTTCACGGCTAAGAGTAGAAAGGAACGCTTCTACCTTGTCACTCACTCTGTTTGCTAAGTCTGCATCAGTAGTGATGAGTATAGAGCTTGCCATCTCGTCGTGTTCTGCTTGACTAAGTAGGTCAATGGCGATGTAGTCTTCTCTTGCAGTTTCATCTGCGAGTATACCTATCTCAGAAGGCCCTGCTATCATGTCTATGTTTACTTCACCATAGACTAACTTTTTAGCAGTGGCTACAAAGATGTTTCCCGGCCCCGTGATGACATCTACTTTAGGGATGGTCTCCGTACCATATGCCATCGCACCTATGGCAGACGCTCCACCTACACGAAATACTTGTGTAACTTTACACAGGTGACAAGCTGCAAGTAGTAGTTCGTTGAGTTCATTATCAGGTGCTGGGGTACAGATGACTATTTCTCTCACGCCTGCAACTTGAGCTGGTATGACGTTCATCAGCAGTGAGCTAGGGTATGCAGCTTTCCCACCAGGGATGTAAAGCCCTGCTCTGTCTACTGCTGTCACCTTTTGACCAAGTATCGTACCGTTTGCTTCTGTATCCATCCATGTTTTAGGCATAAGTTTTTGGTGGTAAGACTCAATACGGTCATAGGCAAGGTGCAAGGCATCACGAAGTTCTGGGTCTATGTTTTCATAGGCCTTAGCCATATCATCGGTACTTACGAGAAGTTCAGCATCTTCTTTTGGTTCCCATCTGTCAAACTTCGCTATCTGAGCTTTAAGTGCTGTGTTACCCTCAGTTTGTATCTCTTTAAGTAACCCAGAGACTATATTTGTTACACCCTCTATATCCATCTTGCCACGTGCTAGTAGTTCATTGAAGTTTGATTCAAAGGTATCATCATTGCTGTAAAATATTTTCATTTTTTATCCTATTACTTAGCAGTTCACCGAGAGGTCAGGTGATTCATGATTCATTGCTTTGCAACAAATCACAAATCACCAGACCCCTCTATGTCCTTATATTTTCTTTCGTATCTTGGGAGCATACTCTCATTGCCTAGTACTCCACCTTGGTGAATGTAGAGTGTAGGTTTCTCAAAAACCTCAGGATGTGCCAACAATGTTCGCCATCCCAGAGGGTCGTAGAGTAGGTCAAAAACCACTCCCGTTTGTTGTTGTAATTTTAGCCAAATTTCATAGTTATCTCTATAAAGTTTTCCAAAATGGTGTTTTTTTTCTAAAGTGAGTATATGTGGATGATATTTTTCATCCTCCTCAAGCTCAAAAAACTGCTTTTTCAAATAAGCATTATCACCCACACAAGCACAAGTAAAAACCGTAGGGGCAGACCTATGTGTCTGCCCTATAATAAGGTTCTTTTGCAAAAACAAAGCTGTAGTCCCCGTACCTGAAGGTAGAAACACATTTAGTTCTTCTATGCCATTTTCTTCTTGCCAATCAATAATCTCTTGGGCTAATATTTTGATACCATATTCAGCTTCTTTTTGGCGTCCACCTTCTTCAATAAATAATATATTTTGATTTGTCGGGGTAGGGACACCCCGACCTACGTGAATTTGCATACCATTTTCTAACGCCCCAGCATAATTACCATGTGGGTTCTCCTTTAGATACTCAGCCACATGGTCTACATAATACTCAAACTCCCATCCTCTCATCTTTGCAAGTACAGAAAGTGAATACATGGCATTAGACTGTGCAGAACCATAAGAAATTATTTTAGTAATATCTGGAAAATCATTTTTTAAAAAGTAGTGAAATTTACGGGCTTTGTTTCCAGAGAAGTCTGGATGCAAGAGGTCATCTCTTTTTAGGTAAAAAGAGTGACATTCAAAGGAGATGCTATCTATGGGTGAATGTTTAGTTACGTCCAACACAATTCAAGTCGTTAAAAGCACGTTCTAGTCTTTCAACCATAGAAAGTTCTGCTGCACGTATCCACTTACGCGGATCATAGTAAGATTTGTTTGGTTTGTCTTCCCCCTCAGGGTTACCTATTTGACATTGTAGATAGTCTTTTTTGTCATCAACATATTGACGTACACCATCCCAAAATGCCCATTGGGTATCTGTGTCGATATTCATTTTGATGGCACCATATCCTATGGCTTCACGGATATCTTCTAGTTCAGAACCTGAACCACCATGAAAAACAAAGTCTACTGGTTTAGCATCTGTATTGTATTTGTCTTGGATGAACTTTTGTGAGTTATCTAAGATTTTGGGTGTTAAGGAGACATTTCCAGGTTTATAGACTCCGTGCACATTACCAAACGATGCGGCTATGGTAAAGTTAGGTGAAATTTTCATCAACTCTTCATAGGCATAAGCTACTTCTTCAGGTTGTGTGTAGAGTAGTGAGTTATCGATGTTTGTGTTGTCCACACCATCTTCTTCTCCACCTGTAACCCCTAGCTCTATCTCTAGTGTCATGCCCATTTTAGACATACGCTCAAGGTAAGATTTACATGTCGCAATGTTCTCTTCTATAGGCTCTTCAGAAAGGTCTATCATGTGTGAAGAGAAAAGAGGCACACCATGTACTTTGAAGTGAGCTTCACTTACATCTAAAAGTGCATCTATCCAAGGGAGTAACTTTCTTGCTGCATGGTCAGTATGAAGGACTACAGGCACACCATAAGCCTTAGCTACTGTATGCACATGTTTAGCACCAGAGATAGTCCCAAGTACCGCTGCGACATCTGAAGGTAAACCTTTACCTGCATAGTATGCTCCACCACCGTTAGAAAACTGAACGATGACAGGAGAGTTTACATTCTTAGCTGCTTCAAGTACAGCATTGATTGAAGATGTACTTACTACGTTTACTGCAGGTAATGCAAAGCCCTCATCTTTTGCTATTTTAAACAACTTTTGAAGATTATCACCTGTAACCACACCTGCATTTATTACATCTAAGACTTTTGTTGACATTGACATTTTCCTCGTAGTAAACTATTTTACTTTAATCTTTGCACTTTTCATGAGTGCACCCACTACTTTTTCCTGTGCAAGTTGCATTTTTATGTTATTTTTTGCTGCATCAAATGAGGGAATTTTTTGTTTAGATTTTACTTTTTTAGCACCCTCTTTCATCTTTTCATACATTGCTTTTGCTTCTTTATCCGTTACTTTAGTTTCAGATATCTTTTTCTGCATCCAAAAACCTGCAAGCGCAGCTTCTTTCTCTTTTTTTGTTAAAGATTTTTTAGACTTTGCTGCTACAAGTTTTGCTGGAGCCATCATCTGAATAAGTTGTGTTTTCCCCTCTGCTGGAAGTGTGGCCCATGTTTTTTGACCCTTAGTCAATACTTCAAGTGCTTTATTTGCTTCTTCAACAGTGATAATCATACCGTTCACAGTACCTGCTGTTTTTGCTACTGCAGAAGTAGTAGTCAATACAAGTATCAATCCTAAGAGTGCTAGATTTTTTTTAAGATTTGTCATTATTTATTTCCTTTTAATCAATATGGTACGTATTTTACCGATTTGTTGTAAAAATGAAGATTAAGCTTTTACTCTGCTACTTTTATCTTCACATCTTTCATGAGTGCTGTTATCATCTTTTTTTCTATCATCTGCATACGAAGTCTATCTTTGATTGCTTCAAAAGTAGGAATAGACTTGGTGTTGTTATGATCGACAGATTGTTTTTTTAGTTGATCATATACTATACGTACCTCATCATCTTTCACTTCAATCTTCCGTGCTTCTTTTTGCATCCATATACGGTTTAATGCTGTCTCTTTTTCCAACTCTGTTAACTCCTTTTTTGCAGCATCGTATGCCATGTAAGGAAGTCCCATTTCTTGAATAAGCATCTTCTGTTGTTTTTGAGGTAATGCGTCATAATTAGTCACTTTACCTTGGGTACGTTGTGTTAAGTACGCATCTGCATCCTTTTTAATAATCTTATGGCTATTAACAGTTCCAATAACTGTTTCAGCTCCTCTATTTTTATGCACTTTCTTTACAGGTTTTGGTTTTGCATTTAGGTTGATATTACCCAAATCTACCATCTGTGCTGAATCATCTGTTTTCATAATGTTTGTTAAAGAATTTTTAAGTGCATCAGAATAAAGGCTACTCGTAAGTAACACTACTGCTAGAGTTGTTATAACTATATGCTTGTTCATATCATTTTCCCATTTATCTTAGAAGATTATTTTTGCGTTGTAGTCTCGGAGATCACATCTATAATTTTGGCTTTGCTTTTAAGTTCTTTCGCTACTTCAGCTATCTTTGCTGCAAACTGTTTTTGCTTAAGCGATGTAATGATTTTTTCTTTCACGCTCTCATAAGGTATTGGTTTTGCTTCTGATTTAGTTTCAAGGTAAATCACATGGTAACCAAACTGCGTTTTCACAGGTGATGTTGTGACATTTCCATTTTCAAGTGCCCATGCAGCTTTTGAAAACTCTGGAACCATTTGACCTTTTGTAAATGTACCTAAGTCTCCACCCTTAGGTCCAGAAGGTCCCGTAGATTTTGTTTTTGCAAGTTCCATAAACTTAGTTTTCAACGCCTCACCTTTGAGTGATTTCAAAGTGTCAATAATCTCTTGTGCTGTTTTTTCTGCATCTACTAAAATATGTCTCGCATGCATACTTGCTTTACCTATAAATTTATCGGCATTTTTCTCATAAAATTCTTTGGCTTCTGAGTCACTAACAACTGCATTGTCTAACTGTTCTTTCATCCACATGTTTACAAGAAGTTCTTCTTTTATTTTTTCCATGTTTCTTTGAAATTCTGGTTTTTTGTCTATGCCTTCTTTAGCTGCAAGCTCAGTGAAAAGCTGTTTTTCTACAAGTCTGTCCGTTATCATTTTTTGTTCTTCTGGCTTAAGCTCAGAAAAGTTTGCCTGTGGTGCTTGTGATTTTACAAATGTTTGCGCATCTTGCTTAGTAATATTTTTACCATTTACAGTTACTAAGATATCAGAAGCCAATGCTGCTGAAGTGATGATTGAAAGAGCCAATAGTGAAGTTTTCGCGAGTTTTAACATATTTTAGATTCCTTAAAAGTGTGATAATTTATCAAGAAGTATATCCCTCTTGGGTAAATCATTCATTAATGTGATATTATTTTATTCTTATTACATTAAGAGCAAGGTTTAAAAGTATGGAAAAAGCAAAAAAAACACCGAAAATTAAAAAAGCAACTAAAAAAGAGATAGAAGAGATAAAACAAATCTTTTTGGAACAATACCCAGACTCACTTACAGAACTCAACTACACAAACCTCTATGAACTTCTTATAGCAGTGATGCTCTCTGCTCAGTGTACTGATAAACGAGTAAACATCATAAGCCCTGCTCTGTTTGAAAAATATCCAGACCCTATAAGCCTTGCCAACGCTGACTTAGATGAAGTAAAGTCCTACCTCAACACCTGCTCTTTTTTTAATAACAAAGCTAAAAATCTCATAAAGATGGCTCAGTCTGTCATAGAGAACTATGAAGGCGAAATACCTCTAGAACGTGACGAACTCGTCAAACTTGCAGGTGTCGGACAGAAAACAGCCAACGTCGTCATGATAGAATACGCAGGTGCAAACCTCATGGCTGTAGACACACATGTTTACAGAGTAGCGCATCGCCTAGGACTAAGCGATGCCAAGACTGCCATAAAATGTGAAGAAGAACTCACTAAAAAGTTTAAAACTGAGTTGCATTTACTGCATCAGGCAATGGTGCTTTTTGGTCGTTACAAATGTAAGGCGGTTAAACCTGAGTGTGGTGGGTGCTTTATGGAAGCCCACTGTAAGACCACTCAGACTTTTAAGGTTTAACTCACAACACTTAAAACTTGGCGATAGCCCATCCATCCATCACGCAGTGTCCTTGTCGTGGTGAACACCCTTGAAAGCTTGCGATTTGAGAACCACGACGCTTTTTTCTAAAGAAGCTTTCACTATGTGAACCGCATTTGCTAGCTTTGCTTCGTTTTTTCTAAAAAAATGAAGAGAATAATAACGCGTCGGTTTAAATAACGACCAAATGTAAATTAATCAACCTTATTAATTATCCCAAGTAAAACCTCATAAGTCCTCTCAACCGACTCTATGTCCACCTCTTCACGTGTCGAGTGTGGGTAACGTATGGTTGGGCCTATGGATGCAAACTTCATGGCAGGGTATTTTTCTGCTATGACACCACACTCAAGCCCTGCATGTATAGCCATCATTTTTGTACGCCCAAATACAGACTTCATCTCTTCACTCACAAGGTTAGTAAACTCTGAAATGTCTGGTTTCCATGCCGGGTACTTGTCTTGAACTTCGACGCTAAAGTCATAAAAGTTAAACAGTGTTGTAGTAGACTCCGTAAGATAGTTCAGAGCCTCTACACTCATGGCACGAGCTGAAGCTTCCATCTGTACCCCACCTTTTTCATCTGCAGTGATGATGGCAAGATTGATGCTGATACTTGGGATGCCTAGTTCTTCGTTCATACCCAACACCCCATGTTGAAACACGTCGATGAACTTGATGACCTTTTCTCCCTCTTTGAGTACTTGTGGTGACTCTTTTAAAACTCTTACTTTAACATCACCGTCATTTTCAAGTACCTTTTCACTTCGCACTATAGCTACCGCATTTGCTGGGATGGAGTTACGACGTTCTCCTGCATAGATACTTGCTAGCTGTGTCACCTCATTTTCTACCAAGTACTTACCTAGTACCTTTATAGCAGAAGGTATGCCCTTGTCTATGTCTACGCCTGAGTGTCCACCCGTGAGTCCTTTTACTGCTACTTCATAGCACGTACCTTTACCTTCGACAAAAGTGTCTTCTCTAAACGCCACCAAGTCCGCCCCACCTGCACAGCCTATGTAGACTTCTGCTTCATCTTCACTGTCTAGGTTAAGCATATACTTGGCTTTCAAGTCAAAAGCTACTTCGTTTGCCCCTATGAGTCCTATCTCTTCATCTGCTGTGAGCAAAAACTCTAAGTCCAAACCCTCATCCATGTTTTGCATCATCATCGCTATTGCCATGCCATTGTCTGCTCCAAGTGAAGCGTCTTTAGCTCGCATGATGCCCTCTTCTATGTAGGTCTCTAACACAGGTGCTTTACCCATGCAAACCATGTCATAGTGTGCTTGTAAACATAAGGTCGGTGTACCTTTGTGTATGTAGATATTTTTCACTTCGTCTACTTCTACACTGTAGCCTCTACTTTTGGCAAACCCTACTAAAAAGTCAAGTAGTTTATCTGCTTCTTTAGAACAGTGCGGTATCTGAGTGATGGTTTGAAAGTGTTCGATAATTGCTGACATAAATGACTCCAAATAAAATATGTGTGAAGTATAGTATAATCCCATAAAAATTAGGAATTATTATGTGCCTTATCGTTACCATCGTTATGTTCGTTCTTGCTATACAAAGCTTTTTACAAGAACAGTACCTAGCAGGTGCCATGCAACTCATCATCGCTCTTGGGTTTTTGGCACTTCTTATACGTAACATCATCGCGGTGAAGAACCAACAACAAAGTTGTGAGACTGGACTATGTACTGGTACAAACTGGATAAGTAAGATTTTAAAAAAGAAGGACAGCTAATGGAGCACTTTTTTACTTGTCCCTACTGTTGGGAACGCATTTCCATGATACTTGACAACACAGAAGAGGCATCAGACTACATAGAAGACTGCGAAGTCTGCTGTAGACCCATAGAACTATTTTTCAAGTTTTCAGGTGAGCGACTTGTGAGTTTTGACGCAAGGGTGATGGAAGGGATTTAGTATATGAACTAAATCCCTTCCATCATATTAGATTTTAATAAATATAATTTATTGAAAAGGAAAGCGAATCAAAATCTGCGTTACTTGTTGTGAAGTTCGCATAACTTGCTGAAAGCATAATCTTTTCATAGAAAATTTGGCTGTATCCGACTGAATACCCAACATCACTATTGTTATCAGTGGTAAAGATGGCTCGTAATTTACCAATCTCAAATATTGGTACAGTGAGTGAGGTTTCCCACCCATAATAATCTTCCGTTGGTTTACGATTTACATCAGAATAGACAAGTGCAGTATTTAAATACCCAAAACTTGTACTATACTCTAATGGTATAATAACGGTTGTTCTTTCACCTAACCTACGTTCAGAAGGTGTGTACTTTTTTTGTACCGAAGTACTATCTGTTGCTGTTATCTTATTGACAATAGCAGAGATGCGGAAATTACTATTATTGAAATAACTAACTCCTAAAGTCAAATCATTTTCATTATTGCTATCATCCAATTGTCCAGCAGCTGCCAAGAATGTTATACCATTGTCCATCAGGTAGGTATAATCAAACCCATATATAAACTTTTCATTGGCAATGGTTAATGGCGTTATAAAAATATCCGCTGCATCATTCAAGCCCGTATATTCTGAACCTTTATCTACATTTCCTAGCTGTGCATAAGGAGACAGTAGACCTACTCTTGTGACATGTTTTGTGTCATCGTTAGTATATTGAAGATAAAACTTTTTACGTAACATCTTAAATGTACGGTCACTACTCAATGGGTCTTCTTCAAGATAAGCAAATTTACCCCCTATAAAAGTAGACCAATTATCGTTAAGTGAACCACTTAAAAACATAGACAATACAGGGTTTGTTACTTTCTTATCTTTTACTTTTTTTCCTTTAGGTGTTTGTACATTGAGTGTCACATGTTTATTTCCAGCCCCAATAAATACACCTAAAGGCACTATACTATTGTTATCATCTAATGCCCGTTTTAATGTCGTTAAATCATCTTTTGAAAAACGAAATCCATTGCGAAAGAAGGTCATCCCTGTCTGATTTAACATGGGTGGTGTACCCACGTGACAGCCGCTACACTGCATATTGTATTGTCTCGCAAAAACCGTTGTTGCTTCTACATAAATACTCATAAACATTACCCCTAGTAATACATAGAATATTTGTCCTTTACTTTTCATATCATCTCCTTTGATTTATGATAATTTAGTATATCAGAGGATTTTGTCAGAAAATGTCAAAAGGTATTTTTATGTATACAAAATGTATATCCATTGCCATAATTTGTTTGTATCGTATGTACAGGAAGTTTTTTACGTACTCTTTTTACAAGTGAAGTAATAGCATGGGAGCTATACTCTTTTTCTGGCATATCAGAAAAGACATATTGGTAGAGTGTTTCTGTACTTACATTCACATTGAGATTCTGTATAAGTATTTTTAAGAGTCGTCTTTCATTCTCTTGTAGTTTTATTTCAGTATTTGCTTTAAATAAATAGTGATGTTTTTTATCCCATCTGTAACCATCAGCCATATAAAGATATGCTCTTTTAATGTTGATAGACTCAATCATATTAAAGACTAAGTCTTTTAGTTCTTTACTGTCTACAGGTTTCACAACATATTCAAACAGATGAAGTTTTACTGCTTCCAACAACATATCTTGATCAGTATAAGCAGAGAGAATAACAATAGGTGTCTCCTGATCTTTAAGCCTAATTTGTTTAATAAGTGAAAGCCCATCTAATTTTGGCATATTAATATCTGAAATGATAATATCAGGTGATTTACTTCTGTACGTACGTAATGCTTCTTCTCCATCTTCTGCTTCATATACTGTTTCAAAAAATAAAGAGAGATACTCAACATATAACTTTCTTAACTGTGGATCATCTTCTGCAATCAATATAGACATATTATGTTTGTTCATGAGCGTATCCTAATACAAAACTGTGCACCATGTTCTGTGTTCTTAACATCTAGCATCCCTGACATACTTGACTCTATAATCATTTTAGAGATATATAGTCCTAACCCACTTCCTTGTTTTTGTGCTTTGGTACTGAAATAAGGTTCAAAAACCTTGAGTAAAAGATGCTCTTCTATACCTCCTGCATTATCTTCAATCATAATTGAGATATATCCATCTTTTTCATCTAAGTCAATAGAAATCCAAGGTTTTTGAATGCCCCTTGACAGCAATTCATCGCGTGCATTAGAGACAAGTGCCAAAATAACTTGTGAAAACTCTCGCTCATAACCATAATGATTTACTTCTGCATGAGCCTTGAAATGTATGTCTATAGATGCAGAATCCAACGTAGGTTTTATGATTTTTACAGTATGCATTAGCATATCATTCATAGAAAAAACTGCTTTATTTTTCATCGGTTTATGAAATTGTAAAAAATCCTCAATCGTATTTGACATATAGGCAGTATTGTCTTCTATTGAAGATAACTTGTCTTCCAAATCTACAGTTTGAAGTGTATTTGTCAAGAGCTTTTCTTTACTAATTGCCACCAAAGTATTGATAATTGCTAGAGGTTGCCTCCACTGATGTGCAATGGTATTAATCATCTCTCCCATTTGTGCCATTTTATGTTTATGAAAAAGCTGTACATCTTTTTTCTTTAACTCCACACGTAATGCCATTTCATTACTAATATCTGTTAGCTCTATGAGATACATTAACTTTTCTGAAATAATAGTAGACTTAATATGTAATATGAAATAGTACATTTTCCCTTTCTTTTCTATCGCTGTTTTAAAAGTACGTTTATCATTATCGACAATCATATTGAACCATTTTTCATTTTTATCTAATGCACAAGAGATAAAGTTTTCTTCTTCTAAAGGATGAAAAACTCCACAAAAGTTTGTATATTTTGCATTAAATGCATCAACCGTTTGATACTCATTGAAAAACCTAAAAAATGTTTCATTGGCTTCAACTACTCTAATCTTATCCCACAATATCAACATTGAGGCACTTGCGTTTAAGATAGTACGACTTTTCTTTTCACTAACTTTTAATTTATTTTTAGAAAGTACTTCTCTATAAATAAATATGAGAATAAGCCCTAGAAGGAGAATAGAAACCAACATTAAACCCAACGAAAACATACGTTTATTATCAATATAATCACTATGAGAATTGAGCATAATATAGGCACCAAGCTCATCTGTAAGAGTATGACTAACAGGAATAAATGTAATAACACGATCTTGAAAGCGATTATAAACAGAAAAAAGTTTTTTATCTCTCAATCGTTGTCCTACTTTTTTACGCATTTCTTCTACATTATTTGGTAGATTAAACTTGTCTCCTAAAACAGTTAAGACAGTTTTTTCAAAATAAAACTCTTTCAATGGACTTTGAATGTAACACTCATGGTTCTCCAAACAATCATCATTTAACGTTTTTTTCACCAAAGTATTCGCCAAAATATCATAATCACGCATCATTTTACTCAAAATACTAAGCGTACTAAACGATATTTCTACACTCCCTACATACATATCATGTGCAAACAAAGGATAAATAAACCTAAAACCATTAGAGAGTCTTCCTAATTCAAAGGTGTCTATAGGTTGATGTGTCTTTGAAATCTGAACAATACTTGGGCGTATTTCACCTACATCATCTCCAAAAAGTTCTGGTCGATGCATACGTAAAAAGCTTGTATGGTTAGGTAAATGAAATTGTATTTGACGAATATACTCTTTTTCTAAAAATTGGTAGTCATCATAAAGGTGTGCATATAGTGCATCTCTCAATTTATTTTGCTTTGAGTCCTTTTGTGCAGCGTACATAATATCAATGATAAACGGTTTATTTAATACAGAGTTATACACCGTGTCTGCCAAAGTATGATAACCTTGGTATGTAGCCAAATAGATGTTATGAAATAGTTGACTCTGATTCTCTAAGTGTTGTTGTATTTTATATTTTTTTTCGACATTAAAAAGTATAAAAATAATAATACTCAAAAAAATAAAGACTATTATTAATGTTAGTTTTAAGCGACTTTTTTCTCCACGCATACCTTGTCCGTTATTCAAAATTCAATAAGATTATAGCAAGAAAAAAGTCTCTTTGCTTTGTGCCTCTTAACAAAAATAAGAAGCACTGTATTACCTATGGTACATACTTAAGGTTTAAACCACTTCCTGCTACTGCCTCATTTACAATTTTATTCAAGTCAGATAAAACAGTCTTCCTTTAGATTTTGATTGATACAAAGTATAATAGATAAATGTGTCAAACCTTGTCAAAAAGAGGAATAACTCTCAATAACCTAAGTTACTAGCCCATAAATCGTATCACTATATAAAAAATAACTATCATCCCCACTGTCCAGACTAAAGCTTCTTTGGTGTTTTGTGTTGGGTTGAGTGTCCCGCAGTAAGGACAGGCTTTTATGCCTTTCTCTACGCTATGTTTACAGTAACTACACTCCATCACTTACCTTTTCAAAGCGTGCAACCATCACACCCTCTACTTCAACCGTTGACGTAAACATCTCATAAGGTCTCACCCAAGTAGAAAAGTCTCCATATAACATTTTATACACCACCATCCATTCTTCTGTCTCTGAATGACGTGCTGCTCCTAGTACCTCATAGAGTGAGCCTTTGTAATGTTTGTATGTTCCTAGTTCTATGTCCATCTTATTCTTTCTTTTTTAGTGTTATACTACCCATTATACTATTGTAAAAGGATAAGAGATGTATAAATGGAGTTTAAATTTTAGGCTATGGCACTGGATACACGCCTTTGTAGTGTTAGGACTTATGGGTACGGTTTTTTTACGTAAAACCTTTCTAAGCTGGAGAACAAACTCCGAGATACTCACGCAAGAACTAGCAAACATTGACCTAAGTGTCACCGAGGTACAAGCCAAAGTCTTAGCCAAAGCCGTACGAGCTCCTATGTGGGAGTGGCACATACTTTTAGGGTATGCTCTAGCAGCACTGGTACTGTGGCGTATCGCCCTCTTTTTTACAGACAGTGGAAAACAAAACTACCTAAACTTTAGCTCTAAGACACTACATAAAAAACTTGTTACCCTTAGCTACATAGGCATCTATACTCTCATACTTTTTATGAGCATTTCAGGGCTTACCATACACTTTTACGAAACATTGGGTCTTAGTAAAGAGCTTGCCCACGACATCAAAGAAGTACATGAATTTGTCTTTTTCTATGGAGTACTTGTGTTTGTGCCTTTACATATAGTTGGGGTTGTGCTTGCAGATGTGAGAGAGGAACATGGGTTGATTTCAAATATGGTGCATGGTAGAGGGGAATAATATGTCAATATGCCATGTTTTTGGGTAACTGTAAAAAAGTGGGTTATAATTTGAATGCAGTTTAACTTGTTGTTTCTCAAACAACAGACTGAAACTGCTGTTTGATATTCGCTAGTTAAATCTTAACTGCGAAAGGGTGTGAGTATTATGGATGTACTAATCCTCGTACTAACGATTCTTCTAGCTATCTTACGATATCTGAAGAATTAAATACCTAGAGGGAGCTTACGCTCTCTCTTCAAACATAATTCTATCATAAAAAAATTATTTTGTAAACTATGCTTCTGAAAGTTTTTCTATACTATAAAAAAACAAAGCAAAAAAGAGTACCCCAATAGTTATAAGTGCAATAGTAGGTAGTGTCATTATAAATCCTTAATTTCTTTTACTTCATCTATATCTGCCATATTTTTATTATAGCTAAGAGAAGTAAAAATGTCATTTTCCAAACAACCGTAGGTCGGGGTATCCTACCCCGACAATCCAATCTGTATAACATAGCAATTTTTATTTCATTCAAATTCATGTCGGGGTGAGACACCCCGACCTACACCCTCACCTATTCAAATCGCTTCTCGTTCCGATGCTGTGCGTCGGAATGTTTGGGGTTTGTTTTGTATTTTATTTTTGATATGCATTACTACGTGAAACGTAGTAATGGGTTAAAACCAACTAGAAATTACCCAAAATATACTTTCACTAAAAACATACAATGATAAAGAAAGTCCAATTCCGTAAAATAAAAAAGTAATATATCTTATCTGCTTGTAATGATACTTATCTCTATCTTCGTATATTTCCCAAAATAATTTATTATCTTCTGCTTGTCCTTCATTATTTATTATTCTACCCATATGATTACTATGGTCAACTTTAGAAAAATAGTCTTCTAATTGCTTGTGTGTTTTTCCTTGTGTTTTAAAATCGCCATAATCTTTATAGTTTTTAACGATACTTGGTGAAAAAATATAAAAAAATAAATTTCCTAACGTAAAAAACAATGCTGATATAAAAAATATTTTCCATGAAAAAGGTAATATTAAATCAAATTCATATATTTTTCCATGAATACTAAAGATTAAATTATTAGATATTTTAGAAAATAATTTTGTAACAAAAGGAACAAGTAAAAGCCATATATATGATGTCTTGACTATTTTATTATTCTGCAACAATTTTAATTTACTCCACTGTATTAAACTATCACTATCCCTCAATAAGCCATCTATACTAAACCGCATAATAAGTAGCCTTCCGATGATGCACGACCAAAGCCGTAGTACTCTGCTCTGGATGTATCTGGAAGGTCTCAGATAGTTCTATCCCAAACTCTTCAGGCTTTAACAAGTCAAATATCAAACGGCTCTGCTCCAAGTCTGGACAAGCTGGGTAACCAAAGGAGTATCTAGCCCCTTGGTAACGGTTCATGCGTACATCACGTAGGGAGCTACCCTCGTTGTCTGCTATGTTTAGGTCTAGGCGTATTTGTTTATGAGCTACTTCTGCTAGGGCTTCTGCTAGTTCTACAGAAAAGCCATGTACCATGTTGTACTCTAGGTATTTGCCTGCATCATAGAGTTCTTTTTCGTAGGCTGAAAACTTCGCTCCTGCACTTACACAAGTAAGCGGGATGATGTCATGTCTGTCATGGTGAAAGAAATCACTCAACGCTCGGTGCGGCTTACGTCCTTGGCGTGGGAAGTTGAACTTTCCTACAGCTTTGTCTTTTACCTCATCAAAAGGAGCTTTACTTGCATTGGCATCGACATTCCAACCCTCTTGCTCATCGAAGATGTACAAGTCTTGGTCGTCAGCACGGCATGGGTAGTACCCATAAATGATGGTTGGTTCAAACAGCCCTTTATCTATGAACTCACGTTTGAGACGTTCGTACGCAGGGTAGACTGTTTTGTCTAGGAGTTTTTGATACTCCTCTTTGCTCATACCTTTAGACTTATAACCCCAGTGAAACTTGATGACGCTACGTTGGTTTACCCAGTTAAATATCATCTCTAAATCTAGGTCTTCTTTTTGCAGTACACGTCGTCCCCAAAAAGGAGGTGTAGGAACAGGCTCACGTTCGGGTAGTTTTATCTGAGCAAAAGGAGGGATGACTATTTTCTTTTTGACCTTCTCTTCACGCTCTTTCATGTCACCTGCCATACGGGTGTCTAGCTCTACCTTAAGACCGTTATCTAGGTCTTCGTTGTACTTTTCTATTCTAGACATCGAGATAACCCCATCAAAAGCATCTCTACAGT
>Ga0256840_1002350_pt1 | contig 16753 bp, 16 predicted proteins | sample 355202metaG_FD_185969 | JGI IMG/M metagenome (GOLD analysis project Ga0256840, IMG submission 185969) | Hydrothermal vent microbial communities from Mid Atlantic Ridge, Atlantic Ocean - 355-202 | ecosystem: Environmental > Aquatic > Marine > Hydrothermal vents | place: Atlantic Ocean: Mid... | reverse complement strand
ATATAACATTTACTTCACAGAAGTTTATAGATGAATCTTGTACCAATTGTCAAATCTGTTACCGTATCTGTCCTACGGGTGCTTTGAGTTCTGATAAGAAGTTCTCTCTAATAAACTTCGATGCGATGTTGTGTGTCAAGTGTCATCTTTGTCATGATGTTTGTGAACCAAATGCCATTGGGTTACAACCAGGGTTTGAGATAAAAGAGTTTTTTGAACCAAGACAAAGAACGCTGGCAAAGTTTGACATACAACGTTGTAATGAGTGTGGAAACTACTTTACCTATACAGGTGGGCTAAAAGAGTGTTTTCGATGTAAGCTTGAAGAGGAAGAGGCGATGGAACTTCACGCCAATGCAAAAAAGATGGATTTTTAATTTTTATGAATACGCGTATATTTATAATTAAGAATACTGAACCGATAGGTGAAGCTTTAGTGAGAGGAATTTCATGCGAGCTTTGCTTAAATGAAAGGAGAACATTCATATGAAACCAGAAGAGATAAAACCAAATACAAAGCTTTGTACCATACTCGGCTACAACGCACAGACAGGAAAATGTAGAAAGTATTTTAATGCCATCTTAAAAGAGAGTGGTATTAATGCAACAGCGATTGCGTTAAATATTAAAGATGAACATTTTGATACTACGCTGGACAGTGTTGCTTTTTCAAAAGTGGACAAGATGATTTTTGAATCAGAGTTTAGAGAGGGTGCTGTACTCTATTGTGATGTTATGAACAAGGGTGCTGTGAGCAATAACGCTGTTGATTATATTGAAATTATAGATGAAAAGATTCATGGATACTCTCTGAGTGAAGATGTTGCGAAGCTTGTTAAAAACCCTGAATATGTCGATACCGATATGGAATTGGCAATTAAGATGATGATTTTAGCAAATAAGTGGTATGGTGCAAAAATAGATATGGATTTAATTCCGACATTAATATAAAGTAGTGAGTAAGTATACTCCTGCATGATGCAAACGCAAGTGTCCACGTTGTGAATGGATGCATCATTTGTCGCAAACTCACTCAAATACTACTGATAAGAAAAAAGTGAAAAAGGAAAGAGATATGAGAGATATAGAAGATTTACGAGCTGAATTTGATGCGATGAAAGATGATGGAGCGTTCTGTTTGGATGGAGCTTGTCCTACTGATGAAGAAGCTGATTTAAGAGATTACCCCTCTTATACTGAAGCCCTTTATGCAAAATTGGTTGCGCCTCATGTTTCTGGTATTTATTTGTCTCGTTGGGACATTAAAGATATTGCAGATGCTGCAGGTGACTCCATGTCCATTCACCCAAGAAAACGTATGTTTGAACTGCTCATGAAGTTTGCAGTCAGTCAAGAGCGTATGCAGTTGGTTTTAGATGCATTGGCTGATCATATGAGAGAGAAAATGGCAATTTACGAGGAGTTAGCAGAGACTTTCCCTCACTCTGCAGATATTTTTAATGCAAAAATAGCAAAAGCAGAGAAGACCATTAAGTTGTTTCCTCAGATTATGAATGAGTACTTCTAAGTCATGATAAAGAGAGCCATACTTTTAGGATTTTTACTATTTATTTCAATAGGGTGCGCAGAAAAACCAAACAGTATGGTTTCTCCTGTTCACTCTACAAATAAGTTTGCAATAGAGGCTCAAAAGCATCTAGGAAAACCCTATAAATATGCTGCAACGGGACCGAGTAGTTTTGACTGTTCGGGCTTTGTCTATGCCGTACATAAAACTTTGGGTATTTTAATTCCTCGTACTTCATTGGAACAATCTCAAATCAGAGGTAAAAAACTTTTACAAGAGCAGTTAAGCGTAGGCGATATGGTCTTTTTTGACACCTCACTAAGAGGTCATGTTAATCACTCAGGTATCTATCTGGGTAATAAAAAATTCATTCATGCCAGTTCAGGAAAAGTATTTTCTGTGACCATATCGGACATGAATGGCTGGTATAAAAACAAATTTAAATGGGGAAAACATATTAATGAAAATAAATGATATATTATTTAAGATTAAAACAGCACTTTCGTTAGACAATAAAACACTATTAAAAGCGTATGCTTTAGTAGAGTATGAGATGAGTGAAGAGAGATTAGAAAACATATTAAAACGTCACCAAGCCGAAGGATATGAAGAGGCGACATATGAAGAGTTGGGACTTTTTTTAGATGGATTGGTCATTTTAAAAAGAGGAGAGCCTACTACTCCTTCAAATGATGATGAAGTTTTTGAGTTGACCAACAATCTAATCCTTAAAAAACTTCGTGTAGCGATGGAACTTAAAGAGGCAGAGTTAATTATTGTGTTCGCTTTAGCAGAAGTAAATATTACAAAGCGTCAGATAGGTTCACTTTTCCGTAAAGAGGGTGGTAAAAACTTTAAAGTTTGTTCTGATGAGTTGCTACTGGCTTTTTTAGATGGACTTGATGAATTCTATTATGATGGAGAAGAGATTTAAGACTCTTCTCTATGTTTATTGTTGCTAATTGTTGCAACATTGTTGCTCTCTTTTAGTACTCTTCTTCCCCATAAAAACCGTTTTTTATAAAACCTTTTTTTATTAAAATTTGTAATCATCACCTTTTTTCCTCCAGAACTGGCATGAATAAAGTTTCCATTTTTCAAGTAAATACCTACATGATTGACTTTCCCTAATTTCTCTTTTGTGGTATCAAAAAAGACCATGTCTCCTTGTTTGAGGTTAGCGTATTTAATATATTTTCCTACTTTTGCTTGTTCTCTTGAAACACGTGGTAGTCTGATTCCTGCACTTTGTCTATAAACTTTTTGCGTAAATCCAGAACAGTCAAATGTTTTAGGACCCGTCGCACCCCATACATATTTGTTTCCTAAAAATTTTTTAGCATATTTTTCTATTTTAGAATTTGAACTATATGTTTTTTTTAATAGGGTTTTTTTAGGAGAATTCTTAGCATAACACTTGGTTTTTATTTTACTCTTTTTCGGAAGAATGACTTTTTGTTTTGCAATTTTTTGTTTTTGAATTTTTTGTTCTTCAATTCGATGTTTTTCTACTAGATTGCTTATCGTTGAGTTTACAATGCTGGTTACATATTCTTTATTAATGGTAGGATTTTTAGTTTTAAGAGGAGTAGTATTTGCAATCGCTTCAGAGATAAGCGTCTCTTTTCCTTTTTCATGAAAGATTTTTATGTATGAAAATATCAATAGTTGAACTAAGAAAACAACAAATAGGGTCTTTTTTATTAGATTCACGTTATCTCCTTTATTTAACAAAAAATAATATTAATAAACTACATGGTGTAATATTACTACAATTTTGCTTTATTATAAATTTCATTATTAGGTTTTATATTTTATATAAAAAAATATGTTAAAATATTATTCTAAAATATCTAAATTAACAAAAAAACTTATTTTAATCAAAAGGAGATTATTGATGATGTTTAAATCTAGTAAATTGTTACTCTTAACAATCGTATTATTTGTGTTAACAGCTTGTGGAGGTGGTTCTACTACTGCAGTTAACCCTAACGCACAAAAAGAAGCTCAAGAGAAAATTGCATATTATGCTCAAAGTTCTAGTAATCCAAAACCAACCAAAGAAGATTATATCAATGCAGGTGTAGAAAATTTAACAAAAGTAGATATTGATGAGTTAAATGCACTGGTTTCAAAGAAGAATGCAGAAGATGTAGATACTTTAGATAAATTAAATATTTTAGCTCAAACTATAATGGATATGACAGCTCCCGTTATTACTTTAAAAGGTGATAATATAATTTTTATTGTAAAAGGTACGGTCTATACTGATGAGGGTGCTACAGCAAAGGATGATAAAGATGGAACAGTAGCTGTCACTACAAGTGCTTCAATTGATACTTCTATTAAAAAAACGTATACAGTTATCTATACTGCTACGGATAAATCGGAGAATAAAGCAACCAAAACAAGAACAGTTAATGTTGTTGAAGACGTGACCCCTCCTATTATTACCATTACAACACCATTAACCGTTAAAGAGGGTGAAACTTTTACCCCCACAGCAACTGCTACAGATAGTGATGAAAATGTAGAGGTGAGGATTAATGAAACAGTTGATACTTCTAAGGTTGGTGAAACTTATACAATTACCTATACAGCCACAGATAGTGTTGGTCTTACTACTACAAAAACTCAAGATGTTACCGTTGTTGCATTAACCATTACTGAACTTTTTGAGAAGTCTAAAAGTGGTGAGATAGATGATGTGAGCTATATTGTTGTTGGTGACTCGACGAGATATTATGAGGGAACAAATGATGTATTAATTAATAGTCGAAATTCTGATGAAGGTTATTATAGAGATTCATTAAATGAAAACATTACTTTTAAACACTCTTCGATGGAAGGACAAAGTGTACATAATTGGTTAAATAAGATAGCAACAGATCAAAGTGGGGGGAAGTCATTTACTAAAAGTGAAACGTTATCTCAAATAGGAACAGGAAATCCAAAACATACTATAGTAGAGTTTTCAATGGGTATTAATGATTTTCTTCTTAATAACGCAGCCACTAAAGAGAGTGTCAAAACTGATATTAGAAATTCAATACTAGCATTACAAGCTACAGGTGTAAAAATACTTTTGGTAAGTCCAGTACCATATTTTAACTATAGTGAGACTTCTCACACTTTAAATGATATATATCAAGAGTTAGAAAGTGAAGGAGAGTTAAACTTACCTTTTGTTAGTGGATATAATATATTATTAGAGGATTATCCTTCCAATACACTTGATAATTTACATCCTAAGGTAGACGCTTCAAAGAAATTGGTTGATACCATTATCTTAAATATAGAGAATGGTACTCTTTAATTTTTATACATCAAAGTAATATCACTTTGATGTATCTTTTATCGTAAAAACTTCTTTTCAAAAAATCTCCCTATTTATCACATTTCGCTATAATTCAAAAATTTATTTTAAGGGCAGCAGATGAGAGCATTACTTAGTGTAAGTGATAAGAGTGGCGTAGTAGAATTCGCACAAGGTTTAGAAAAAATGGGTTGGGAGATTATCTCAACTGGTGGAACTTATAAAAAATTGTCCCAATCAGGTGTTAAAGTTATAGAGATAGATGAAGTAACCAAGTTTCCAGAGTGTTTTGAAGGACGTGTTAAAACATTAAATCCTTATGTTCATGGGGGAATTTTACACAAACGTGGTGATGAGGCTCACGTGGCACAAGCCAAAGAGTTGGGTGTAGAGGGAATCGACTTGGTATGTGTTAATCTTTATCCATTTAAAGCAACCATTGAGCGTACCGAAGATTTTGCTGAAATTATTGAGAACATTGACATTGGTGGACCAACCATGGTGCGTTCTGCTGCTAAAAACTTTAATGATGTACTCATCGTTACGGATGCTGCTGATTATAGCTCAGTTCTTGAATCACTTGAAACCAAATCAGATGACCTTGAGTTCAGACGTAACTTGATGATAAAAGCATTTGAACATACAGCTGCTTATGATGGTATGATAGCCAACTACATGAACGGTCGTTTTAACGATGGTTTTGGTGCGTATCAGTTTATTACAGGTAAGAAATCGTTTCAAACACGTTATGGTGAGAATCCACACCAAAAAGGTGCTTTGTATGAGTTTGATAATCACTTTTCAGAAAACTTTCAACAAGTAAAAGGTGAAGCATCTTTTAACAACATTAACGATGTGAACGGTGCTTTAAAAATTGCTTCTTCATTTGGTGACGAGAATGCCGTATGTATTGTAAAACATGGTAACCCTTGTGGTTTTGCTCTTAAGGGTACTTTATTGGAGTCATACACTGAAGCGTTAAGATGTGACCCAGTTTCTGCTTTTGGTGGTGTTGTGGCTGTTAATGGTATCGTAACAGAAGAACTGGCTTTGAAGATGAATGAAATTTTCTTAGAAGTGGTTATGGCAGCTGATTTTGAACCAGAAGCGTTAGAAGTATTTGAGAAGAAAAAACGTCTTAAGCTTTTCTCTCAGGGTGGAACAAAATTGGTTATGTCAAAAGACGCTCATGACTTCAAACATGTTGATGGTGGGTTTGTTTACCAAAACTCTGACTGTATTTGTGACAATGAAGTTAAGAATGCAGATAAAAAGTCTGAATTGACAGCAACAGAACAAGAGATGAAAGATCTTGAAATTGCATGGAAAGTGGCTGGTTTAACCAAGTCTAACTGTGTGGTGTACGTAAAAGACTCTGCGATGGTTGCTGTAGGTATGGGGATGACTTCACGTGTAGATGCTGCACAATGTGCCTTGAAAAAAGCAAAAGAGATGGATTTAGATGTTTCTGGAGCAGCCATGGCATCAGAAGCATTCTTCCCATTCCGTGACTCGATTGATGCTGCAGCTGCAGCTGGTATTAAAGCGATTATCGAACCAGGTGGATCAATTCGTGATGATGAAGTTATAGAGGCTGCCAATGAACATGGAATCTCTCTCTATTTTACAACCGTAAGACATTTTTTACATTAATAGTAAAAAAGAGACCAATGAATTGGTCTTTTTTTCCAATTTTTTTAAATTCTTTTATTTTTTTACAAATCATTCACGATTAATGGCTATGATTTTCCCTCATATATTTTATAGAAAACAAGGATGAACAAATATGAAAAAAACATTATTTGGATTACTAATTTTGGCTTCAACACTTTTTGCAGAAGTTACAGATACCCCAGCAACATTAGATTTTGTAAACAGTAAGAAGATGAAAATCATTGATATACGTACTGAAGGTGAGTGGGTTCAGATGGGTGTTATTAAAGATGCAGCCCTTATTACTTTTTTTGATGAACAGAGTCGATATGATACGGAAGCATTTTTAGAAGAGCTTAACAAAGTAATTGAGAAAGATGAAGAGTTCGCCATTATTTGTAATACGGGAAGTCGTACCAGACTTATTGCAAACTTTTTAGGTAAGAAGCTTGATTATAAGGTTGTTAATTTAACAGGTGGTATGAGTAAACTTTTTCGTGAAGGTTTTGAGCCAGAGTTTTATGCAGGAGCTGATAGTAACAGTACAAAATAAGAATACAAATAAGGAGAATGGCAGTACCATTGTTCCTGCAGTATTCTAAATTTTATTTAAATGCTTTTATCATATGAGGTTTTATCTCATCAAATGAAAATTGATGATTGGTAAAATACTCAAAAGCAATAATCCCCTGATACAGAAGCATGTCACTACCATCTTTGGTAGGTTTTTTATGTTGTGCAGCAAACTTTAAAAAAGGTGTCTCTTTCCCATAGATAACATCGATACATGCCATAGCATTGGGTACAACCCTCTCTAGTATGTTTTTAGGGCAGGGGAGGTTTTCATCTTCAAGTCCTGCCGAGGTCATGTTAACAATTAAATCATACGCACACTTTTTTTCAAATGTATCGAAAGTATAGGTTGTAAAACCATCTTCTTTAAAACGCTCTAAACGGGCTTCACTTCTGTTGAGTAAGGTAACATTATATCCAGCATCACGTAATATAACAGAGGTTGATTGAGCTGTTCCACCTGCACCTAAAAAGAGTACCCGTTTGGCATCTTTAAATTCCTCTATGGCTTTTAAAAAACCAGGAGCATCCGTGTTATACCCATAGAGTTTTCCCTCTTTTTTTACAATGGTATTGACAGCACCTACTTTTTGTGCAAACTCATCCAATTCATCACAAGCTCTGAATGCTTCCTCTTTATGAGGTACAGTGATGTTTGCACCTGTAATATTTAAGTCAAAAAATTTATTACGTAACGCTGCTCCATCTTCGAGTTTATAACGGGTATAACATCCATCATAGCCTAAACCTTTAAAAGAGTAATTGTGCATGAGTGGTGATTTTGAGTGCGCGACGGGGTTTCCAAAAATGGTGAAAAGTTTTTTCATGGGAATCTTTTTTATTTGTATTGTATCTCAATTTTATCATTGGGTATATTATTTGTGATAATTATGTATATTTAAAATACAAATAAATACAAAACAACCATAAAAACCCAAAACCTATAAAAACATGAAAAATTGTATATAAAAATGAATTAATATTTAATTACATGACTATTGTGTCACAATCTAATGCTAATCTTTGAAGACTCTTTTTAGGAAATGGAAAAAGGGTTAAAAAACAATTTAAAAGGAAATAGATGAAGACGAAAAAAATAATAACTTTAAGTAATGTGTTATCATTACTTTTACTAACGGGGGGGGGTATTGCTAGTAGGATGTCATAGCAGTAGCTTGGGGGAAGAGAAGCCTTATTATGTTACGCCCATAGGACTCACCCCTTCTAATAAAATTAATCACGTTGAAAATGGAGTAGATTTATTAAGTGGTCAAGCTATTATTAAAATGGTTGAGCTTAATAGTAAAACTAGTGCTACACATCTACATAAGATATATAAAAGTTATGACACTAAAGATAAAGCATTTGGTAACTTTAGTACAAACTTTGATACCCGTATTGATGCTCCTTTACCTGAAAAGATAAAGTCAAAAGGGTATGATACCTCTAAAGAGGCTTGTGAAGAGGGTTGGAGTGATATTGATGACCAAACTTTTTTAGGAAAGTTAGAGGATACAAGGGCTATATACAATCAAACGAATACTCTGTGTGATATTTATAGTAATGATAATCAAATAGTTGCAACACTCTTAACAAAAAATAGAGAAAGTGGAGTAGATAAAAAACTACATACACTACGAGAACCAAGTGGTGTAACACATATTTTTTATAAAAAAGAAGGAAAATGGGTAAATAGTTCAAAAGCTCCTATTGATTTCCAAGAGATAGAAACAGGATTTAAAGTTAGTAAGATAAATGGAGAAGAGTATGTAACTTATGATAAGAGTGGAAAAATAATTTCTCTATTTGAAAATCATCAACTACTAATTTTTGATTATAATTCTAATGATAAAATCAAAACAATTACTGACCAATATGCTCGTAAAATAGAACTTATATACAATAGTGATAATTTTATAGAAAAAGTTCAAAATTTTGATGACAGTAGTTTAGCTTATGAATATAATGATGATAAACAACTTATTAAATCAATAGCTTCTGATGGGAGTACAACTGGTTTTACATATGATAGCGATGGTAATCTTGAAAGTGTTATTAATACACTTGGATTGGTTGTTAAAAGTTTCGAGTATGATAGTGATGGACGAGTAATAGAGACAGCAGAACTTGGTGGAAAGAACAAGATGAGTATTGATTATTCTGATGCTCAAATCAAAGTAACTCAGTCAACAGGTGTTGAGATACATAACTATAAAATGATAAATTCTCAAATGAAATTGGTAGCTCTTAAAACAGATGAAGGAACAGAGTATAAAGAGTATGATAGTCATGGTTATCTAAGTAAAGAGATTAACAATAGAGGGATTATTACTAAAACAACTTATAATGAGATAGGTCTTTTGGTTAGTGAAGTAACAGATGCTGAAACAGCTAATGAAAAAACTACACTCAAAAGTTATGGAAAAAATATTAGAAAGCCTATCAAAATAGTTGAAGATGGAGTTATAACTTTTAAAGAATATGATAAAAAAGGTCTATTAACCCAAAAGTTAACAGGTTCAGTAACAAGCAAAAGTCAAAAACTTTCTGCAAAAAGTATGAATAAGTTTTCAAAAGCATCATTGAAAAGTTCTTCATTAGAGACAGCAACAACAAGTTACACTTATGATAAGTATGGAAAAAAACTTGAAACAACTAAAGCAAATGGTGCAGTAACAAAAAGTGAATATGATGTAAATGGAAACTCAAACAAATCAACCGATGCTTTAGGTTTTAGCTCTGAAACCTTAGAGTTTGACAAAGCAGGACGACCACTTAAAACTAAAGATAAAAATGGTGTCATAACCACCATGACCTATAACAGTGCAGGAAAACTCTTAACGTCTACTACGCATGAACAAACCACCACTTATGAGTATGATATAACAGGATTTAACACCAAAGTAACCTATCCAACAGGTTTGGTAGAGACAAAATCTTATGACTTAGCCAATAAAACGAAAACTACGCAGAGTAATCAAGGTACAAAAACAGTTAGTTACTATGATTTAGAAGAGAATCTTCTAAAAATAGAAAGTTTTAAAGATGGTATTTTAGTTAGTAAAAACGAAAATAAATATGACAGTAAAAACCGAGTCATAGAGACTACTGATGCTTTAGGTAATAAAACAACATTTGCTTACAACAGCAAAGGTGAAAAAACATCAAGTACCGATGCTTTAGGAAGAGAGACCAAATTTGTTTACAATGAAAAAGGTCAACTAACCCAAGAGATAAACCCAGCAGGTAAAGCAACAAGCTATAGTTATAACTCTGATGGACAAAAAATAAAAGTTGTCACACCAAATGGTTCAGTGTTCGGTTTTGAGTATGATGCCTTAGGAAGAGTAACTAAAAAGATAAATCCTGACAGAGGTAATACAGAGTTCACTTATGATGTATCTGGTAATATTTTAACCGAGACCAATGCAAAAAGTGAGAGTAAAACTTATACTTATGATATAGCCAACAGAAAAACCTCAGTGAGTTATGTCGACTCAACGCTCAATGAAACTTATGAGTATGACCAAGGAGAAAATGCTAAAGGCAGACTCACCACCATAACAGACAGTTCAGGAAGTATGAGCTTTACTTTTGACAGTAAAGGAAATATAAGTAGTAAAATTCAAACCATAAGTGATAAATCGTTCACTACAAGTTTTAGTTACGATGAACAAGGACGACTTTCAACAAAAACTTACCCAAGTGGAAAAGTCATGAGTTATGGCTACAGTGAAGAGGGTAAAATGAGCAGTATCTCCATAGATGGAATAGCTTATATAAGTGACATTCAAAACAATCAAAATGGATTACTAAGTTACACCTATGCAGACGATAGTAAACACGAAAGAGTTTATGATGCAAACGGAAAAGTAAGAAAGCTTATTTACCCTAACTACACAGAAAATGTAGACTACAACGTGGTAAACAACATTACAGCCATAGGCTCAAACGAGAGTAATCAATCATTTACTTATGATGTATTAAATAGGTTAACAAACTATAAAAACCAAAGCAACAGTGAGTATCAAAACTTCACCTACGATGGAAATGGAAACAGACTAACCCAAAATCAAGAGACCAACAGAACAAGAAGATTTAATTATATAGAAAATACAAATACCCTAACAGGCATAAAGTACTTTCATAGAGTCGATGAAAACAGAACAAACTTAACAAAAGAGCTTGTTTACAGTTATGACAAAATGGGTAACCTCATTCAAGATGAAAAACACACTTATACCTATGACAGTAGAAACAGACTCAGAGCCATAGATGACAATGTAAGCTATAACTACAACTATGACAACAGAAGAGTCTCTAAAACTGTAAATGGTATAACAACTTACTTTATTTATGAAAGTCATATGTTAATAGGTGAATACGATGCAAATGGAAATGTTATAAATGAGTACATCTATTTAGGTTCAACACTTATAGCGATGAGTACAACAACCAAAACTTATAAAATCTACAGTGACCATCTCAACACCCCAAGAAGAGTAGCAGATGAAACCAATAACATAGTTTGGAAATGGGAGTCAACACCATTTGGTGAAACAAAACCAACAGGAACACTAGAGTTTAACTTACGTTTTGCAGGACAGTACTTTGACAATGAAACAGCTACACACTATAACATCAACAGAGATTATAATCCTATTACAGGACGCTACATTCAATCTGACCCTATTGGGCTTGATGGTGGGGTTAGTACCTTTGCTTATGTTAGTGGGAATCCTGTTATGATGGTGGATTTGGAGGGCTTAGTGGATATGAACTTTATACCTCACAATAATAATCCTTCAAATTTTGTAGATGCAACTCTTCAATATTTTTCTAGTAATGGGTCACTTTATAGGGCAGCTAATAATTATAATACTCAAAGTTGGTTTACTGTAGTAGCACATGGACATGATTATGGAGCTATGGATGATGCTGATTATTATGAAATAGGAGAAGATGGACTTAATGATATTGCTTCTAAGGCAAAAGCTTCAGGAAAACGAGGGATATGGTTAATTGTATGTTATGGAGGAATTGACAAAAAACGATATAAATATGATAGAGAAGATGTCTCTTTACCTGAATATCTTAATAAAAAGTCGGGTCTACCGATAAAAGCAACTTCAGATTTAGTAGTTTTTGGAGGACTTGTTGTTATTCCAACACCATATAATGGTCGTTGGGAGATATGGAACTAAAAATGATTAAGAAAATAATTTATTTAATAGGAGTATTTATAGTGGTGTCTTATATCTGGATTATGATACCAAAACCGATGACGTTACCAGGTCATTTTGATAAAATTTATAAAGAAAGAGAAGAAAAATTTAATAATATATTAACATATACATCAGAATGTAATGTACGTGCGATACAATCAGTTGCAGTTCATTATTATGAAGACAAACAAGATATTAAAAGATGTGAAGAATGGATAAAAAAAAGAAATAAATGTATATCTCTTCACCCTGAGTATAAAGAAAAAGTATTTAAGAAGATTTCTGAAATATGTGTAAAAAGGGAAGAAAAATAAAAATTCAACCATACCTATGGCACATATTGGTAAACCTAGCAGACAAAAGTCTATGGAGACGAAGACTACAAAAAACCAAAAAAGTAGATGTAGTCTTCATCTCTAATTTCAGAGATGATGCTGAACGTCAAAAGTATATGATTCGTTCTCAAATAGGTTCGGAGTTTATAGATGGCTTTCGGATAAATATGGGTGAGGTGTATGGTAGACTTAAAATCATAAACAGTGATACCCATGAACTATTGACTACCAAAGGAAGACGAAAAGCAAAACAGCAGTTTTTATCTGCCACACAATGGGCTGTGGACAATGGAGCAAAAGTTGTGCTTCTTGCAGCATCTACCAAACGACTTTTTGGACGTGATGCCAAAGAGTTAAAAGAGAAGTTTCCAAATGTTGTCTTTACCATTGGTGACAATGGTACAGCTCATTTACTTTTAACAGATACACTTAGAGCTATAGAAAAAAATGGTATCTCTAAAGAGCATAGTCAAATAGTTGTTTTAGGTGCTTATGGCATACTTGGTGAAGCAATGGTTGAAGCATTGACTTTTAGAGGGTATAAGGTGATAGCTGTTGGAGATAATGTTGCTCGACTTGATGAGATAAAAAAAATATATGAAGTAGAGACAAGTAGCACCATGGACAGCTTAGAAAGTGTTGATTTGGTGGTTGCCTGTACCCATAAAAAAGAGTTACAACTCAATGGAGAGATTATTAGAAAAATCAAACCAAAAGAGTGTAAACTTGTTGTTATAGATGTAGCAGAACCTGCGAACCTCTCTGAAAAAGAGTATCAACAAAACAGAGAGTTAGTTATACGACAAGACGCAGGTAATGCCTACTCAAAAGAGTTAAGTTATGTGCTTGGGGCTTTTTCTTATAAAAAACTTTCTCTCTCAAAAGGTGTGATCTTTGGGTGTTTTGCTGAAGCGATGGCTATAGCTTCTATGGTTAAAAAAGATAAAAATTGGTTTGAAGTAAATACTTCAAGCATAAAAACTGTAGCCGATATGTTTGATGAAGTTGGTATAAATGTACCAATCCCTCAGTGTTTTGGAGAATTGATTTAAAGCTTTTCCATATCTTTAATGGTAGCCAACAAAGCACCCAATTTATTTTTAACCTCTAGGTACTCCAATGCAGGAATAGAGTCAGCAACAACACCTCCACCTGCTTGAAGCGTAATGGCATTAGGTTTTATGAGTGCTGTGCGTATGGCTATCGATGAGTCCATTTCACCATTAAATGCAAAGTATCCTACGGAACCAGAGTAGAAACCACGTTTAAGACCTTCATACTGAGCTATGAGTTCCATGGCCCTTATTTTAGGGGCTCCTGTCATGGTACCAGCTGTAAAAGTTGCACGGAATAGGTCAAACATATCTTTGTTCTCATCAATGGTGGCTTCTACATCTGAAACCATGTGCATAACGTGAGAGTAACGCTCTACTCTCATCATATCGGTTACTTTTACGGTTCCTGTTTTAGCCACTCTTCCAACATCATTACGTCCTAAGTCAATAAGCATAAGATGTTCGGCACACTCTTTTGGATCATTAAGCATTTCCACTTCAAGCTCTTTGTCTCGAGTTGGATTTTTACCACGTTTTCTTGTTCCTGCAATAGGACGCAATAGAATTTCATCGTTAGAAAGTCGAACCATAACTTCAGGTGAAGAGCCACAAATAGAGAACGCTTCATAGTCAAGTAAAAAGAGGTAAGGAGAGGGGTTTTTAGAGCGTAAAAGTCTATAAAAACTTAAAGGATCAATCTCTCCTTTTTGTGTGTAACGGTTTGCCAGTAAGATTTGAAAAACATCACCTGAGCGTATCATCTCTTTAGATTCATCAACAAGGGCTTTAAATCTCTCCTCTTCAATAGAGAAAGTTCCTTCACCGTGAAGCGTAGCAGCTTTTAATTTTTGAGGTATCATGGGTTCGTCTAAAAGAGCTTCTAACTCTTTTGTTTTATCGTCATATGTGTCATCATTTTGAATTATGGTTAAGATAGAATTCTTATGTGAGTAAGCCAAAATAATAGAAGGACGTACCAAGTCTAAATCGGGTGTTTGAAGAGGATCTTTTAGGTCATCCATACTCTTCTTTAGAGTAGGTTCAAAAACTTTTACCATATCGTAACCGATAAATCCGATAAATCCATCAACAAAAGCAAACCCAACTTCATCTGCAATCTTTTGGTAATGTTCTTGATCTAAGTTTTGGTAGTAGTTTTGTAAGAAGTTAAAAGGGTCATTGTCCAGTTGCTGGACAAGACCTTTTTGATCGGTGTAGAGTGTTTGATTCTCTTTATATACGATACGCTCCATGGCTCCAATGGTAATAAAACTATAATTACCTTCAGGTGTATTTACAACACTTTCAAAGAGCATGGTCACTTCATCTTTGAAAAGCTCCTTTATTTTTCCATACATGGAAACAGGGGTTAGTTGATCAAAGAGAAGTTGTTTTATCATATACTATTTTTCCTCGTAAATAAATGCACCTTCATTAACATTTTTTGCTTTTGAAAGGTTGGCTTGAGCAGACTTTTTACTGTTAAATCTACCAATATAAACTCTTGTTAATTTACCATCTTTTGTCTTAACAAGTTTATAATTTAAACCAGTTTTTTTAACTTTTTTGATAGCTGTTTCAGTATTTTTGAAGGTACCAACTTTAATGTAAAAACCATGTGCTAATTTACTAACAGTTGTTCCTATAGAACCTTTAGAACTTGCAGTACTCTTTTTTGCAATTACTTTATCTGAAGTATTGGCAGTAGATTTTTTACTTGAAGTAGAACTCTTATTTGGTGTTGACTTTTTACTTGAAGTAGCTTTTTTAGTTGCTGTTGACTTTTTAGTTGGAGTAGCTTTTTTAGTTGAGCTAGAATCTTTCTTTGTACTCGTACTTTTTGGAGCAACCAACTCTTTAACTGCTTTAGTAGGCTGGTGGTCTCTTAATGTTACTTTTGTTTTTGAACCACTTACGTTTCTCTCTTTTAACGTTACAGCAGAAGCAGCATTTTTTGCACCTTCTTTAACAGCTGAGGCAGCATTTCCTGTAGCATTTTTTACACCATCTTTAGTAGCAGAGGCAGTATCAGTCACAGCATCTTTTGCAGAGGCAGCAGCATTTTGTGTTCCTGCAACAACAGCAGCACCGGCTCCAGCTATTGCAGCTCCAGCTGTAGTTAAAAGATTACCTTTCCCATCTGTACCCTCTTCAGTTTGTGCAGAAGCTTCAGTTGTTGTAACATTATCATCTATCTCATGACCATCATCGGTGTTCAGAATAAGTTTTGTAATGACAACAGAGATAACCAAGATTATAAACAATAATGCTAAAAGCGTTAGTATGTTTTTAAGTGGGGTCTTTTTGCTGCTTTCGATATCGTCAATTTTGATGTCTTGTAAATTTTTGTCTTCCATAAGTAAGTCTCCATTTTTTTTAAACAAAGTATAACATAAAAAGTACGATTTAGGACAAAAAACTATATGATTTTGAAAGGAAGTCTAATAATATTGTAGTTTTTAGGTGAATTTCTGTTTGGAAATATTTTATAACTTTTATTTGACTTAATATTTAAATTATGTTCTAAAATTTCAACTTCATCATAGGCAATATCTATAGGCATTTGATCTCTAACTATAAATATTTGAAGTAGATTTTTATTGGGATTTTTATAAGTAAAATAGTCTTGAATATTTAAAGTTTTAAAAAGATGTTTTATCAAGGAGTAGAAGCTGTTCCAGTCCTCTTGATAATACTCTATAACCAGATAATTAACCATACTATTTTCAACCAAAGGAAGGGCAAGGGTAAGTTCATTTTTATAGTGTTGTTCAAGGAGAATGGGGCTTATAGGGGTAGGGAACTTTTCATATTTACTATAAAAAGTACGATTGTTGAAAGTAATCTTTTCAACAATCGAGTTACGTTGAATATAAAAATATTCACTGTTGAATTCTAAATCAAGTACTTTGATATTCAAAATTACAAACGATACTTATTAATAGATGGCTTTATCATAAATAACAAAGTCAGAAGCAAGTGCTTTCATCTCATCTTTAATTTTTGCGTGAAGCGTACTATCTTCGACATTATCTAAGACATCGGCTATTTTATTGGCAATAATCTCA
>Ga0256840_1002349_pt1 | contig 16758 bp, 17 predicted proteins | sample 355202metaG_FD_185969 | JGI IMG/M metagenome (GOLD analysis project Ga0256840, IMG submission 185969) | Hydrothermal vent microbial communities from Mid Atlantic Ridge, Atlantic Ocean - 355-202 | ecosystem: Environmental > Aquatic > Marine > Hydrothermal vents | place: Atlantic Ocean: Mid... | reverse complement strand
TCTTCCCATACCGAACAGAGAAGTTAAGCCTATCAGCGCCGATGGTACTGCCACTCAGGTGGGAGAGTAGGTCATCGCCTTTCTTTTTAAAAACCTCATTCTTATGAATGAGGTTTTTTGTTTTATTACCTTTTTTGTAAGGGGCTAATTATTTTAACATCATTAAAAGCTATGATTCCTCTTATTACTGAATCTATTGTTGTTTTTAACGATTCTATTAATTGCATTTTAAGCTGTGCTTTATGAAAAATTAAGCTTACTTCTCGCGCTGGAATTGGTTTTTCAAAGTCTTTTAGATGCTTTTTGTCACTTTCTGATAAATCTAATGTTTGAAGGTAAGGTAATAAGGTCATTCCTAAGCCTTCTTTAGATAATTTGATGAGCGTATTAAAACTTCCACTTTCAAGTCTAAATGAATGTTGTTTACCTGATGAATTGTTACCACATAAATTGAGAATATTATCTTTAAAACAATGTCCATCATCTAATAATAGAATATCATCGATATCTAAATCATTAACCGCTATTAAATTTTTAGAATATAACCTATGCGTATCTGATACGTATCCAACAAATGGTTCGTAATAGAGTACTTGTTCTTTAATTGTAGAATTTTCTAGAGGTGTTGCTGCTATGGCTGCATCTAGGTTACCATCATTTAATTTTCTTATTATTTCTTGTGTTGTTAATTCTTCAATTATTAAATTTACTTTAGGGTATTTTTTTAGATATGTTTTTATAAATATTGGTAGTAAAGTGGGCATTATTGTAGGGATTATACCAAGTTTAAAATCACCTCCAACATATCCTTTTTGTTGCTCTACTATATCTGTAATACGTTGGCTTTCATCAATAATTGTTTTTGCTTGTTCAATTATTTTTTTACCTATTTCTGTGAGTTGAATTGGTTTCTTTTTTCTGTTAAATATTTTAACAGCTAATTCGTCTTCTAATTTTTGAATTTGCATACTGAGTGTAGGTTGCGTTACAAAGCAACTTTCTGATGCAGTTGTAAAATTTTTATATTTAGCTACAGCAAGTATGTATTTTAATTGTGTAATGGTCATAATAATAGTTTTTCTTGATATGATTTTCAAATATATAAATTTTGATTATTACTACAATATTGAATTGTACTTTTTTTTATTCACAATTCATAAAAAATCATTAGTTTTGCAAACAATAAATTTAAGAAGCATGTTTAATAAAAATATAAAATTAGGAATAGCTGGAATAATACTAGTTTGGGCAATCTATTTATTTAGTCTAGGAAGTATTTTAAATGGTATTTTGGTACTACTTCTTGCAGGAATTGTCGTGTTTTTTTATTTTAAGAATGAACTTATATTAATGTCGTTTCTTAGATTGCGTAAACAAGATTTTCCTGGTGCAACAAAATGGTTAAATAAAATCAAAAATCCAGAATCTGCTTTGGTAACGAAGCAACAAGGTTATTATAATTTTTTAAGAGGTATCATGATTTCGCAAACCAATTTAACTCAAGCAGAAAAATTTTTTAAAAAAGCTTTAAAACTTGGTTTATCTATGAATCATGATGTAGGAATGGCTAAGCTACAATTAGCAGGTATTGCAATGACTAAACGTAGAAAACGTGAGGCTCAAATGTTAATAGCAGATGTTAAGAAAAACGATAAACACGGTATGTTTAAAGATCAAATCGCTCAATTAAAACAGCAAATGAAGCGTATTTAAGCGTTTTTTCCAGTAAACGTTTAACTTAAAAGCAATTTTAATTCATCAATTAAAAAAACTATTTCTTCTTTAGTATTTAATTTGCTAAAAGAAAAACGAACTGAAGTTTTTAGAGCTTCTTCCTCATTTAAAATGGTATTTAGAACATGTGAGCCTTTATTGCTTCCGCTTTGACAGGCAGAACCTCCTGATACAGCAATTCCTTTTAAATCTAAGCTAAACAATAACATTGGGATTTCTTTTGGAAAGCGCACATTTAAGATGATATATGAACTTTTATCTAGTTTATCTGAATAACCATTAAATAGAATGCCTTTAAAATGATGTTTTAGTTGTTCAATTAAATTTAATTTTAAACTTGTTATATATTCTTGCTCTTTGGGTAAGTGAGCTAACATATTGTTTAATGCTATTTCCATACCTACAATACTTGCTACATTTTCAGTTCCAGCTCTTGCGCCACGTTCTTGCTCTCCTCCTAAAAGGATAGGCTTTACTCCAAAACCCTTTTTTATGATAGCAAATCCAGTTCCTTTTGGTCCGTGAAATTTATGTGCACTTGCTGTGATGAAATCAATAGGATGTTTTTGTAAATCTATTTTAAAATGCCCAATACCTTGAACGGTATCTGAATGAAATAAAGCATTATATTTTTCACTTATATTACAAACAATATCTAAATTTAATAAATTACCAATTTCATTATTTACATACATTAAACTTATCAATGTTTTATGCTGAGATGTTTTAAGTAATTCTTCTAAATGGGAATAATCTATAGCTCCATAGTTATTTAATTTGACAAAATTAACTTGTATATCATGTTCTTTCTGTAAGGCATCAACAGTATGTAAAACAGCATGATGTTCAATTTTAGAGGTAATAATTCGGGTTACACCCAAATTCAAAACAGCATTATGAAGGATTAAGTTATCCGCTTCAGAACCTCCAGAAGTAAAGACAATTTCACTTGCAGTAACATTAAAATGTTTGGCAATATTTTTACGAGATTGCTCTACCAAGGATTTTGCTTTTCTTCCAAATTGATGGGTTGAAGACGGATTTCCATAGGTAGTTTTAAATACCTTAGTTATTGCATCAATCACTTCATTACTCATTGGTGTTGTTGCGGCATTGTCAAAATATATTACTTGCATAAAAATTGATTTATGCTACAAAGATACAAATAAACTTTAGCATTATTTTAGGCTTTTCTTCTTATAAATTAGTTATTTTTGTTGTTTAAATACTTAGTTTTAATGAAAAAAATACTTTTTTTAGGTTTTCTAGCCTTTAGCTTATTTCAGTGTGATGATGGTGATTTTGATACGCCAAGTTTTGTTTTTGAAGATAATATTGATAGTTGTGGTAACTTGATTGTTTTTAATATTGGAGCTGGAGATAGTGAAGCTTTAATTTTAAATATTGACGAAGATAATACTGATAATGCGTTCTATAAAACAGCTATGGATAACAAAGAATTTAATTTAGATAACCGAATAACTTATCGTGTTTTTGATTCTCAAGTAGGATCAAGTTATTTCTGTCAGGATATACCTCCAACTACTCCAACTATTGTAAATCAATGGAATGGAGGAGGAGTGCTTATTGTGAATAACGTAATTGTTTTAGATGATAATGATGGAGTAGAAGAATTGGATGAAGATTTGGATACTGATGGTGATGATATTCCTGACTATTTAGATATTGATGATGATAACGATGGTGTTTTAACAGCAAATGAAATTAATGATGATGGTACGTTATTAGATACCGATAATGATGGAATACCTAATTATTTAGATGATGATGATGATAATGATGGAGTGCTTACCATTAATGAATTTTTAACTGATTCTAATGGTGATAATGTGGTTGATTATTTAGATGATTCTACTCAAACTATTCAAGATACTAGGGTTGCTATTGTTAATAAGTATAATTTGAATTATAATACTTCCTTTGTCATTAAAAATTTAAGTTTACAAAATGATAGTGGAAATGCTATTAATTATGAGGACTTTAATTATGGAATAAAAACTGGAGATATTTTAATTGAAAATTAGATTGTACTTTGGGTTGTAAATTCACACAAATTTAAAACACTCAACGTTTGCTTTTAAAAATTCGTACTTCCATTGCGCCTTGACCATATTTTTTATATGAGGCATCATTAATTTCAACAGTATCATTTTTTAAAAGAAGTAATAATTCCGCTTTTAGTACACCTTGACCTTTACCATGAATAAAAATAATTTTTTGGATATTATTTTTAATCGCAAAATCAAGCTTTGTTTTAGCAGTCGATAGCTGTTTTTTTAGCATATCCGCATTGCTCATAAATCGGTTAGAACTTGTAATTTGATGAATGTGTAAGTCAACTTCTAAAACGCTTTCTTTTTTTAATTTTTTGACTGGTTTTTTAGATTGTTTAAGTATTTTATCTTTATTCTTTACTCTGACATGTTTTAAAAGTGTATCAGGTATTTTTACAATTTCGTGTGTTTGATAGAGTCGTAAAAACCCATCTTCATCTTTTATTTGGATGATTCTGTTGTTTATAGATACAATTATACCTTTAAGTTCTTCATCTATTACTGATATTTTATCACCTATTTTAAAATTTAATCTTTCCATTCAATCACAAAAATAAGATTTTTGTATCTTTATCAAAAATTTAAGATGAGTTTATATTTAGTTTTAGGGATATGGAATGATTTCATTCATTTTTTAGAGCGTAATATGGGTACTTGTTCTTGGAAAAATAACTTTGGTGTGCCTTGTATGGGTTGTGGAATGCAACGAGGTTTTATTCTTTTATTAAAAGGTGAATTTGTTGAGGCTTTTAAAATGTATCCTCCAATTTATTCATTATTGATTATGTTTGCCTTTTTAGCAATTCATTTAAAATTTAGAATAAAAAATGGACATAAAATTATAATTGTTCTGTTTATTATAAATTTTATCATTACATTAGCTAATTATATACTAGAATTCAATTAATCAAAACATTATTAAAATTATGAAAGAAAAATTACCACATTCAACTGCTGCCTTAGTATTAGGAATATTTTCAATTATTACTTGTTGTTTTAACGGTATTCCTGGTGTTATTTTAGGAGTATTAGGCTTAATGCAAAGTAAAAAAGCAATTACCATTCACAATGAAGATACTGAATTATATGATGGAATAGGAAATGCTAACGCAGGGAAAATCATTTCAATTATTGGTCTTATTTTTAGTGCAATAGCACTAATCTCCTGGATTTACATGTTAATGCACCCAGAGCTACAGCAAGAAATGCTTGAAAAATTACAAGAAATGCAACAAAATCAATAAGTGTTGATTTTATTAACAGAAAAAGCCCTTGAAATTTCAAGGGCTTTTTCTGTTTACACTAAATAGTCAGTTTTTTGATAATCGGTTAAAAAGAATTTTTACTATTTAAAAAAAGAATCTACAAATTCAATTTTATTAAATACTTGTAAATCGTCTATACCTTCGCCAACGCCAATATATTTAACAGGTATTTGAAATTGGTCTGAAATCCCAATCACAACACCACCTTTGGCTGTACCGTCCAACTTTGTAACGGCTAGCGCAGTAACTTCAGTTGCTTTGGTAAAAGCTTTTGCTTGTTCAAATGCGTTTTGACCAGTTGAACCATCGAGTACTAATAAAACTTCGTGTGGAGCATCTGGAATAACTTTTTGCATGACTTTTTTAATTTTAGTCAGCTCGTTCATTAAATTAACTTTGTTGTGTAGTCTTCCAGCAGTATCAATAATTACAACATCTACATCTTGTTTAACAGCAGATTGTACTGTGTCAAAAGCTACTGAAGCAGGATCTGAACCCATTTGTTGTTTTACCATTGGTATTTCAACTCGATCTGCCCAAATTTGTAATTGGTCTATTGCTGCAGCTCTAAAAGTATCTGCTGCGCCAAGTAATACTTTTTTTCCTTGCTTAGAAAATTGACTAGCAAGTTTACCTATAGTTGTTGTTTTACCAACACCATTTACGCCAACAACCATAATAACATAGGGTTTTTTATCGGTTGGAATAGAGAATTCGGTTTCATTACCAACATTGGTCATTGCAAGTAAAGCTGCAATTTCTTCTCTTAAAATTTTATTAAGTTCATCAGTTCCTAAATATTTATCTTTAGCAACTCTAGCTTCAATGCGTTCAATTATTTTAAGAGTGGTATCAACACCAACATCTGAGGTAACAAGCACTTCTTCTAGATTGTCGAGTACTTCATCATCTACTTTAGCTTTACCAGCTACTGCTTTAGAAAGTTTGTTAAAGAAAGAAGATTTTGTTTTTTCTAATCCTTTATCAAGTGTTTCTTTCTTTTCTTTTGAAAATATTTTTTTAAATAAACTCATTTATATAATACTTTGTTTTTAAACAAAAATAGCTACTATCAAAACGACAGTAGCTATTAAAATGTTATAAAAAAGAAGTTTTTATTTACTAAAAAATTCTTTAGTTTTTGAAGGATCCATTATTTTTTCAACAAAAATATAAGCTCCAGTTTTTGGAGATTTTACCATTTTTATTGCTTTTGCTAATCTTTTTGATCCTGTTTGTAACGATGCTACTGATTTCTTTGCCATGTTATTTTCTATTTGATATCTTCACTAAAGGTGAAAACTTCTAATTATTTAATTTCTTTATGAACAGTCATCTTTTTTAAGATTGGATTGTATTTTTTAATCTCCATTCTTCCAGGTGTGTTCTTTTTGTTTTTTGTTGTAATGTATCTTGATGTACCTGGTAAACCAGTAGCTTTGTGCTCTGTACATTCTAAAATAACTTGTATTCTGTTACCTTTCTTTGCCATAATAATCTATCTTTTTAAAAATCCTTTGGCTCTAGCATCTTTAAGGACTGCTGAAATACCTAATTTATTAATGTTTTTTAATGCAGAAGCAGAAACTTTTAACGTTATCCATTTACCTTCTTCTGGAATGTAAAAACGTTTTTTCATTAAATTCGCATTGAATTTTCTTTTTGTTCTATTCAAGGCGTGAGAAACGTTGTTTCCTACCATTGCTTTCTTTCCTGTAAGTTCACAAACTCTAGACATTGTTTTCTTTGTTTAAAATCGAGGTGCAAAAGTAAGTATAGTTTATAAAACTCACAAACTATTTTTGCTATTTTTTTAATATTTTTTTTGAGCACTTGATTTTAGGCTTCTGTCTTTAGTCATCAGTCATCAGTCATCAGTCTTCAGTCTTCGGTCTTCAGTCATCAGTCTTCAGTCTTCGGTCTTCAGTCTTCAGTTATCAGTTATCAGTCTTCAGTCTTTAGTCTTCAGTTATCAGTCTTCAGTCATCAGTCTTCGGTCTTCAGTCTTTAGTCTTAAGTCATCAGTCTTTGTTTCTCCATTTTGTGGTGCTCATAAGGTGTCTTATATCTTTTTCAATGTATTTTATAGTAGGATAAAGCGAATCGTAATTTGGTTGTGTATCAAAATAGACTGTACCAACAATAAAGTGTTTTATGCTGTCTGTTAATTGGAATTGTAATGATGAGGCTGCGTTGCCAACAACATTGTTAAGCTTTCCATATACATTCTCGTCTTTATTGTCGTAAACATCAGAATAAATGGCATCTGCTTTTGGAGCGTGTTTTAAGGTGAGTTTATCTGCTTCTTTAAAAATTTCTTTTTGATTGTTATTAAATGTTCTGTAGGTAATATCTATGGTAGCTTTTAATTTTGGGTATTTTATAAGCATCCAATTCTTAGCATTTACCATTATTTTTGCTTGGTTATTCGTTTCAAATTCATAAGGAGCGGTAACGGATTTTTTATAGGTTGCTTTAGGGTAAGTTAAGCGTAAAAAACTTTTAGGTTTAGGTAAGGCTTCGTCTTCATTACAAGAAAATAAACTCAATAAAATAATTATTGTAAAACTTGTTTTTAAAATGTTCATATTATGTTAAGGTTACTTTAATTTGTTTGATTCGTTTTTTTTCAAAGGTTTCAATAGTAAACGTAAGATGATTGAATTTTATTTTATCTCCTTTTTTAGGGAATTGTTCATGAATTTCTAAAATAAATCCTGCAATGGTTTCAGACTCTCCTTTTTTATCTTCAAAATCTTCTTCATCAAGATTTAATATTTTACAAAAGTCTTTAACTGATATTTTTGCATCAAAAATATAATTTTTATCGTCTATTTTTGAATAGGAAAAATCATCTTCATCATATTCGTAATTTATATCTCCAACAATTTCTTCAATAACATCTTCAAGAGTAACAATACCTGAAGTTCCACCATACTCATCAACTACAATTGCCATGTGAATTTTTTTAGTTTTAAATTCTTTAAGTAAATCATCTAGTTTTTTATTTTCTGGAACAAAGAAGGCCTCTCTTAGTAATTCTTGCCATTTATAGTCCTTTTTGTCAATAAATTTTAAGATATCTTTTGCATATAAAATTCCTTTAATTTGGTCAATATTTTCATGATAAACAGGAATTCTTGAATGTCCGTTTTTGGTTATTTTTTTTACCACAGTTTGAAAATTTACTTCATCAGATAATGCAAAAACCTCTGTTCTTGGCTGCATAACTTGTATGGTTTCTGTATTTCCAAAATTAACAATGCCTTCTAATATTTTTTGTTCTTCGTCTGTGGTATCATTAGCGGTTAATTTTATGGCTTCGGTGAGAGTTTCTACACTAATATCGCTTTGTTTTTTTTGAAATTTTTTCTCAATAACATTGGTAATACTCATTAAAGGAGTGCTTATAAATGCAAAAACGGTATTCAATACCTTTATTGGTTTTGCCATAAAAAGGGCAAATTTAAGGGCATTACGACTTGCGTAAACTTTTGGTAAAACCTCGCCAAAGAGTAATAATAGAAAGGTTACTAAAACAACTTCAATAAAAAATTTTAACGCTTTAGATTCTATTTGACTAAAAAAATAAGTACTTACATAGGTAAATATTAAAATAAATAGAATATTTACAAAATTGTTGGCAATTAATATAGTTGCTAATAATTTTTTTGGCTTTTCAAGTTGATGCGTAATAGTATCAATATTTTTAATTTTCTCTTCTTGCGCTTCCTCAATTTGATGTTTAGACAACGAAAAAAAAGCAATTTCGGCACCAGAAATAAGAGCAGAAGATACTAATAATAAAAGAAGGGAGATAATTTCAATACTTATCTGCCAATCGAAGCTAAAAAGTAAGAATAAACTGATGGGTTCTGGATCCAATTTTTGAGAGTATTAGTTAAAAAGGTAAATCATCATCTTCTATTTTTTGAGAAGAATCATTGGTTGGTTCAATAGGTTTTGGAGAAGGTGTTGTTTTAGAGCTTGCGCCTTTTTTTGTGTTTATAAACTGTAAGTCAGTTGCTTGTATTTCTGTAGTGTATCTTTTATTTCCGCCATCATCTTGCCATTGTCTTGTTTTAATTCGTCCTTCAACATACACTAAATCTCCTTTACTTAAATATTTTTCACATACTTCTGCAAGTCTATTTCTCACCACAATATTATGCCATTCCGTTGTAGTTACCTTTTCTCCGGTTGATTTGTTTGTATAATGTTCATTAGTTGCTATTGGAAAACGTCCTATAGAGTTTCCGCCTTCAAAATAGTGCATTTTTACTTCATCACCTAAGTGACCAATTAACATAACTTTATTGAGTGTTGCCATTTTTGATTCATTAATTATAGTCAAAAGTAATAAAAAAAATGTTATAAATTAATTTCTTGAATAAAATTATCAATAAGTCTAGGTACAGGATAGTTTTTTAATTGACTTATAGGTACTGAATTATTTAAGGATTTATTGGTATTGATAATCCAAAATTTAGTGTATAAATGTTGATGTGATAATTTGTGAACTTTCATTTTCTCATTGAATAAATGAATATTTGATGTGTTTAGTTTTTTTATTTTTGGAATCTGTATTAATTCGTCTAAGTGTATTTCTTTTTCACTTTCTATAAGAGGAAATTCATACAAATTATGCCATATATCTTTATTTTTTCTTTGTTGGATGCTTATTTTATTTGTATCTGATAAAATCACTAAATAATTAAAATACCTTTTTTTAATGTTGATTTTTTTCTTCTTTAAAGGAAGTGATTCTACTTTATTATATTGTAATGCAAAGCAACTATCATTAAATATGCAGTCTTTACACTGAGCGTTTTTTGGTGTGCAAACAGTTGCTCCAAAATCCATTATTGCCTGATTATATAGACCAAAATTGGTTTTTGGAAGCATTCTTTGTGCTAAGGCTTTAAATTCTTTTATGCTTTTTGCGTTGTTTGTTGGTGAGTGAATTCCAAAATATCTTGAAAGTACTCTATATACATTACCATCAACTACGGCACATTTTTCTTCGTAACATATTGACGCAATGGCAGAAGCTGTATAGTCACCGATGCCTTTAAGTTTTAGCAAATCTTTATAGTTGTTAGGGAATTTTCCACTCAACTCTGATACAATATATTTAGCAGTAAAATGTAAATTTCTTGCTCTGGAATAGTAACCTAAACCTTGCCAAAGTTTTAGTACAGACTCTTCATCAGCTTTAGCTAAATTTTGAATAGTTTTAAACTTTTGAGTAAAGGATATATAATAAGGTAAGCCTTGCTCGGTTCTTGTTTGCTGTAAAATAATTTCTGAAAGCCAAATAAAATACGGGTTTTTGGTATTTCTCCAAGGAAAATCACGTTTGTTGTGTTGATACCAATGCGTTAATTTAGTTGAAAAATCCATAAAATAGTTTAGAATGAATATAAATGAAAATTTATAAGTTTAAATTTTAGATAATTAGCTTTTAAATAAATTAAAAAGCATATATTTGCAAACTTAAAAATAAATAAATTATTAATAGAATAAATAGAATAAAATGACAAAAGCAGAAATCGTATCAAATATCGCTGAGAAATCTGGATTAGAAAAAGCAGATGTTTTAAGAGTAGTTGAAGATTTAATGACTGAGGTAAAAGACGCCTTAGAAAGTGGAACAAATGTTTATTTAAGAGGTTTTGGTAGTTTCATCGTAAAGAAACGTGCTGAAAAAACTGGAAGAAACATTACAAAAAATACAACTATTAAAATACCTGCACACAACATTCCAGCATTTAAACCTGCAAAAGTGTTTTTAGAAGGTGTTAAAAGTAAAGTTAAAGTAAAATAATTAACCTAAAAAACATTACATTATGCCAAGTGGTAAAAAAAGAAAGCGTAGCAAAATTGCTACACACAAGCGTAAAAAAAGAAGTAGACAAAATCGTCACAAAAAGAAAAAATAAAATAGATGCGTGATTTATCACGCATCATTTTGTTTAAATTAGTTCTTTGAAATAGAAATTAGATATTTTATCTACATTTCGTTTGTACCCAAGATTATTAACTTTCTTTATAGAATTTTCTATAAAGAAAATAAAACATTACAGAGTGAATATAGAATTAATTATTAGATCAAATTACTCTGATATAGATTTTGCTTTATTAAAAGATGGTAAATTAATAGAGTTACACAAAGATAAAAATGATAGTAAATTTGCTGTTGGTGATGTGTTTTTAGCTAAAGTTAAAAAAACATTAAATGGTTTAAATGCCTCATTTGTTAATGTTGGAAGCGATAAAGATGCTTTTTTACATTATCATGATTTAGGTCCTAAACTATTATCAACTCAAAAATATTTAAAACAAATCCAATCTGGAAGCAAAGATTATTTGCTAAAAGATTTTAAATTTGAAGAAGAAATTGACAAGCACGGAAAAATTGAAAACGTAATTAAAGCTGGTCAAAAATTACTTGTTCAAGTGGTTAAAGAACCTATTTCTACTAAAGGACCACGATTGAGTGCAGAGCTTTCAATTGCAGGAAGATATTTGGTGTTGGTTCCGTTTTCTGATAGAATTTCTGTTTCTCAAAAAATTAGCAGTAGAGCAGAAAAAGAACGTCTTAAAAGATTGGTAAAAAGTATTAAACCTAAAGGTTTTGGCGTAATATTAAGAACTGTTGCAGAAAATATTAAGGTAGCAGAGCTAGACAGAGATTTACAACATTCACTAGAACGATGGAAAGAACTCTCCAAAGCTGTATCAAAACCAAATTTAGATGTTCCTATCAAAGTACTTTCCGAAGTAACTAGAGCATCATCCATACTAAGAGATATTTTTAGTGATAAATTTACAAGAATTTTGTGTGATAACAAAGAACTTGTTACAGAACTGAAAGAATATCTGTTAAGAATAGCGCCAGAAAAAGCGTCTATTGTAAAATATTATAATGCAGATTTACCTATTTTTGAAAAATTTGGAATTGAAAGACAAATAAAATCCGCCTTTGGACGTACAGTTTCTATGCAAAAAGGAGCATATTTGGTGATTGAACATACAGAAGCTATGCACGTTATAGATGTGAATAGTGGTAACCGTTCAAGTAAAGGAAACTCTCAAGCAGATACTGCTTTAGAAGTGAATTTAATTGCTGCTAGTGAAATTGCAAGACAATTGCAATTACGTGATATGGGAGGAATTATTGTAGTCGATTTTATTGATATGCATACTGCCGAACACAGAAATAAACTCTTTGAATTTATGAAAGAAGAGATGCAATTCAATAGAACAAAACACAAAATTTTACCACCAACAAAATTTGGTTTGATTCAAATAACCAGACAACGTGTTAGACAAGAAGTAGTGATTGATACTACTGAACCTAATCCTAATAAAAATGGTAGAGTTGAAGCTCCAATTACATTGGTTGATAAAATAGAACATGATTTGTTACGTTTAATCAGTCATCCAAAATTTAACGGATTATTATTACACGTACATCCTTTTGTTGCAGCTTATTTGCAAAAAGGATTTCCATCAATCCAACATAAATGGTTCTTAAACCATAAAAAATGGATAAAAATATTACCAAGAGATGCTTATCAATACCTTCAATATCGTTTTTACGATAAAAAGAAAAAAGCACTTAAATAATCTATATCAAGACAATAAAATCCTGCTATTTTAGAAATAGCAGGATTTTTTTTGATTTAAATTCTGTTTGTATATTAGATAATATCTAATAAATTTTGCGTTTTTTTGATTGCAATATTCAAGTTGCAAATGCAACTTTTGGTTAAACAATAATTTATTCATTACAAATATAGGATTTTCATAATTATAACTTTTTCTAGGTCTTAAATTTATCTTATTTTGCATCAAATATAAATCCAATAAGTACGCTTATAAAACAAATTTATATAATTAAGATGTTTTAATTATATTTGTTATAGTAGGTAATAATTTTTAAATTCATCATTTTGAAGCACATTGTACACGTTAATATATTATTTTATTTATTATTCTTTTCCTTTCTTGGAATAACCGCACAAAACCCCACGGTTCAAATAACAGATGTTAATGGTTCTCCAGATGACATATTGGTCGATTGCGATTATCCTGTTGATGCAAATAGATGCTTTGTTTTAGAGGCAAATTATACTGAGTTAAAAGAAACCACTTCGTATGCTGTTAGCTCAATACCATTTACAAACTTAGTAGGTTTATCCAATGAGACTCTTATCACTTCAATTGATAGTGATGATAAATGGAGTGATGTTCGTACCATACCATTTGATTTTTGTTTCTATAATAATGTTTACAATCAATTGATTATTGGAGATAACGGAATTATCAGTTTTAAGACTATTCTCGCTGGTGATGATAGTGCCTATGCAGCAAACACCATTCCTAATAGTGTTATGGAAAACGTTATTTGTGGTGTATATCATGATTTAACTAATGATCCAAGTGCTTCAGGTTGTAATGATAATCCTTTAACAGGACTTAATGAATGTGGTGAAATTAAAACCTATACTTTCGGTACTGCTCCTTATAGAGGTTTTGTGATTAGTTATGAAAATATGGTTCATATTAATGATGATACTAGTCATTCTACAACACAGATTGTTTTATACGAAACTACCAATATAATTGAAGTTTATGTTCATGAAAAACCAATTAATAACGAACCTGCAAATCCGTTAAGTGATCCAAGAAAAAATGCACTTATTGGAATTCAAAATAGTGACGGTAGTGCTGGTACAGCTGCTCCAAATAGAAATTCTGGGATTTGGAGTGCAACCGATGAAGCTTGGCAATTTACTCCAAACGGAATATCAACAACGACCGTGCAATGGCTAGACGAGAATGGAATTGCTATTTCTAATGCAGATCAAATTACCATTTGTCCTGAACAAACCACAAGCTACTCCGTTAGTGTAACCTACGATTTATGTATAGGAGGCGATATTACCATAACGGATGATATCAATGTAGCAATTTCTTTAGACTATCCTGTAGCGATTGATAACGAACAAATAATATGTGATTTTGGTGTAGTAGGAGAGGAGACAGTAGATTTAACAAGTTATGAAAACTTAATAGTTGGAGCGCAAGTAGGTCTTGTTTTATCGTATTATAATTCACTAGCCGATGCACAAACAGAAAGTAATCCAATAGCTAATCCAGATACGTATTTACTGCAAAATCCTACAAAAATAATTTATGTAAGATTGCAAAGAGGTGTTGGTTGCTTTGATGTGGGGACGCTTACACTTCATTTAGACGAATTAGCAACTTCTAATTTAGTAGCTATTTCTGTATGCGATGCTGGTAATGATAATTCAGAATCAATTACTTTAACAGATTATACTAATGCTATTCTAGGAGGACAAGCAGGCGTAACCATTACCTATTATGCCAATCAAAATGATGCAGATAATGACAATAATCCAATAACTGAGTTACCAATTGCAGCTAATGGTGATTCTGTTTTTGTAAAACTTACTTTAGATCCAGATGATTCTTGTCCTAATGTGATAGAAATCCCAATTGAATTATATACAGTACCAAATGTTGAGCCTGTTCCAGTTGAGTTATGTTCAGATATTGCTATTTATGATTTAACACAAACCGAGTCGGTAACAGATGGAAATAATACTATTGCTTTAAGTTATTCGTATCACTTATACGAATCTTGGGCACAACAAAATATTAATCCTTTTGATCCAAATCATCCTACAAATCCAATAGATCCAGAGCATTATCAATTAAATGCTATTGCACAGATTTGGGTAAGGACATGGACAGCGAATGGTTGTGTAGATGTTTATCCAATTAATTTTACGTATAAAGCAGGTATTCCTGTAGGGAATGATGAGCAAGTGAGTACAGGAAACACATTTAATTTAACAGGTTCTGTACTAGATATGGTCTCTGGTATGACTGATAATGGTGACGGCACGTACGATTTGAATGGCGATACCATAACTGTTGAATATTATGATACAGCTGAAGGCGCTCAAAACCTAGATCCAGCACATTTAATTGCAGACCCAACAGTTTATGCTATTGCTAATCCTGACGCAGATGTTTATGTTGTATTTACAAACAATACTTCTGGCTGTACTTCGGTAGGTGATATTGGTCTGTCAACTGTTGGTTTTGGTGGCGGCGGTGGTGGCGGAGACTTCTTGGTTTGTGATTATGAAAATAATAATGAAGAAGATGTAACTTTAAGCGATTATGACAACCAGATTATTTCAGGATATGATGATTCGCAATATATGGAAGTTGCCTATTTTAACACAGAGGCAGAAGCAAATGCAAATACAGGAGCTATTACCACAATTACATTAACAGCACCAGAAGAACTTTGGGTTAGAATTTCATTAATGTTCCAAAATCCAGGTGATGCAGCACCACAAGAACTTGATTTTGTAGTGGATAGTATACATTTAGATTTTCAATCTACAACAGCCTTAGCTCCAGTAACCGATACAATATGTGATGAGTTTGGCGATAATAAAGAGCCTAATTACGATATAACACAATATGAAAATCAGATTTCAACAGCAGCTGGAGTTAGTTTTGATTATGAATATACTTGGGGAACAACCATTACACATCCAGAAGATTTTACGGTTAATGGACCAACACAAACCATTAATGTTCTGGTAACAACTTTAGATGGTTGTACGACAGAAACAACTATTATTATTGATTTTTATCCTTTAATAGATACAGAAGCAACTACTATTTATGCCTGTGATATGGATGCTAATGATGAAGAAAATTTTAATTTGGATGATGCTTTGCCAGATGTAAATGTCAATTTCGCTTCGTACGATATTTCGTATTACCATACAGAAATAGGTGCGCAAACAGAAGATGTAGTAGAGCTCATAGCAAACCCAACAAATTATACAGTTTATGTTACTGATCCAGCAGAAACTGTTTTTGTTCGTCTTTATGATGCTACAACTTCGTGCTATACAACTCAAGAAATAACTTTAGAAATTGTTCCTGTACCAGAAGTACTAGAAGATACTTTTGAATATTGTGATTTTGAAAATACTGGTACAGAAGATATGGTAGATTTAACACAATTTACTGCTGTTATTATTGGAGCGCAACAAAATGTAACAATCACCTATCACGCAACACAAGATAATGCAGATAACAACGTGTCGCCTATAACCGAAATAGACATTAATAATAGTAAAACAGTTTACATACGTTTATCAGCACCAGATAGTTGTAGTTTAGTAGATGGAATTACAATTAATTTAATAAATTCACCTATTGTAGAAAATGTTGATGTTGTTGTGTGTGATAACGTTGCATCAGGTAATCCTTCAGGAGAAGAATATTATGATTTAACCGAAAGTAATTCAGCTATAATTGCAGATACGGCAAATCATAGTTTTCAATACTACTTAACCGAGCAAAATGCGTTAGATAATACGGGTGTTATTTCTAGTAATTACAATATAACAAGTGTGCCTAAAACTATATATGTACGAGTTACTAATACAAATACAAGTTGTTTTTCTATTGCTGAAATACATTTAACTTTTACGAATCCTACTGCTGTTCAAGATGCCGAATTAAGTGAATGTGATAATGATTTTAATTTAGCAGGTATTTTTGATTTATCCGATGCTATTCCTGTAATGTTGGCTGATACAACAGGTTATGCTATT
>Ga0256840_1002347_pt1 | contig 16767 bp, 16 predicted proteins | sample 355202metaG_FD_185969 | JGI IMG/M metagenome (GOLD analysis project Ga0256840, IMG submission 185969) | Hydrothermal vent microbial communities from Mid Atlantic Ridge, Atlantic Ocean - 355-202 | ecosystem: Environmental > Aquatic > Marine > Hydrothermal vents | place: Atlantic Ocean: Mid... | reverse complement strand
CGAGAGTAGTCGCTTCGACCAGCACCCTCACCGGCGCTCAATAGGGCGCTTTTTTGTTTTTAACGGATAAGATTATGAAAAGATTAATGATGTTAGGGCCCCCAGGGGCGGGAAAGGGCACGCAAGCGCAGCAACTAGCTGTCGAGTTGAATATTCCTCAGATCTCCACAGGTGATCTCTTACGCGCCGCAAAAAAGAACCAAACCGATCTCGGTAAAAAAGCGGCACCCCACATGGATAATGGTAAACTTGTGCCCGACGATCTAGTGATCGGTATGGTGGTGGAACGGTTAAAAGAAGAAGACGCTGAGCAGGGTTACATTTTTGATGGTTTCCCTAGAACGCTTAAACAGGCGGAGAGCCTGGAAGAGATGGGCGTTTCACTCGATAATGTGATCAGTATTATCGTCTCCGATGAGGAAGTTCATCGTAGACTGGAAGCCCGGCGCACTTGCTCAGAATGCAAAGCGATCTATCACCTGATCTTCTCGCCTCCGAAGAGCGAGAACACATGTGACAAATGTGGCGCTGAAGGTAGCATATATCAGCGCGCAGACGACACGCCAGAGAAGATCGAAGAAAGATTACGCGCATATAAGGCTCAAACAGAGCCTTTGATCGCATTTTACCAAGAAAAGGGCCGCTTGATCCAAATAGACGGAGAAGGTGCACCCGAAGAAGTTAAAAAAAGGATCCAAAAGGCGCTGTGAACTTGACTTTCCAAGTTGGAGCATGTATTTAGTCGGGCCTCTGTGAAGCAAAAATGTTTTTGCTCATTGGAGGAAACGAAATTTCGGTAATCCGAACGGTAAGGTTATGGCAAAAGAAGAAGCAATTCAAATTGAAGGTACGGTTATTGAGCCATTACCAAACGCGATGTTTAGGGTAGAACTTGAAAACGGACATCGTGTACTAGCGCATATCTCAGGAAAGATGAGAATGCATTTTATTAAGATACTACCAGGTGATGAAGTTCTTGTTGAACTCTCGCCTTATGATTTAACGCGCGGCCGAATTGTCTACCGCTCAAAAGATTAGGACCAAGAATGAAAGTACGTCCATCCGTAAAAAAAATGTGTGATAAGTGTAAAGTGATCCGACGAAAAGGCGTCGTTCGCGTAATTTGTATTAATCCCCGACATAAACAACGTCAAGGTTAGGAGTTAACGTGGCACGTATTTCAGGAGTCGATCTCCCCCGTCGTAAAAGAATTGATATTGGTTTAACCGCTATTTTTGGTATTGGTCGCAAAACAGCGATTGATATCTTAGAAGCTGCTAAAATCGATCGTAGTACTAAAACCGATGCTCTAACAGAAACAGAAGTGCGTCAGCTTCGTGATATCATCGAAGCGGACCATTTAGTTGAAGGCGATCTTCGACGCGAGATTCAAGGCAATATTAAGCGCCTTAGAGATCTTGGTTGTTATCGCGGTTTACGTCATCGTCGTGGGCTGCCTTGTCGCGGTCAACGAACTAAAACCAATGCACGAACCCGTCGCCAAGGACCTCGCCGTTCTGTTTCGCGAAAGAAAGGATAAAAAGATATGGCACAGCCGAAAAAATCTAAAACGAAAAGAAAAGTCCGTAAGAATATTCAGACTGGACACGTTTATGTTCAGTCTACTTTTAACAACACGCTGATCACAATTACCGATACAAACGGAAACGCGATCTCTTGGTCAAGTGCCGGTGTTCGTTTTAAGGGTTCGCGTAAATCTACGCCTTACGCTGCGGGTATTGCAGCTGAAGAAGCCGCCAAAAAGGCGCAAGATCATGGCTTGAAGTCTGTAAAGGTCTTCTTGAATGGTCCAGGCACCGGAAGAGAAGCAGCGCTTCGCTCTCTACAAAGTGTTGGATTGAGAATTACTTCAATTCGAGACATCACCCCGCTTCCTCACAACGGATGCCGTCCACCCAAACGACGTCGCGTATAAACTAATTACTGGAGACCGTTATGTATCGTAACTGGCGAGAACTAATTCGACCACGTGAAGTCAAAATTGACACACGTTCAAAGACCGAAAAATATGCAAAGTTTACATGTGAACCTCTTCAGCGTGGTTTCGGAATCACATTGGGAAATGCGCTGCGTCGTATTTTAATCGGATCGATCATAGGATCTGCGGTAACCAAAGTTCAAATTAAAGGTGCTGTCCACGAATTTACGTCTTTACCTGATGTAAAAGAGGACGTGACCGATATTATTCTCAATCTGAAAAATCTTCGTGTTAAACTTCATGGTGATGAACCTAAAGTTGTCACGATTGATTTCAAGGGACCAGGTATTGTCACCGGAGCCGACATTGTTGGTGACGCTGGTGTCGAAATTCTGAACCCAGAAATCGAAATTGCGAATGTGGGTGAAGGCGGACAACTCAAGATGTCCCTTACCGTTGAAAACGGACGTGGATATTTGTCTGCTGACGAAAACAAGAAAGAAACAGATGCAATCGATATGATCGCCATCGATAGTGCTTTCAACCCAATCCAGCGCATCAACTATTCGATTACGAATGCGCGTGTTGGGCAGAGAACCGATTTCCAGAAACTTGTTTTGGAAGTTTGGACCGACGGATCGGTTAAGCCTGAGGACGCCGTTGCTTACGCAGCAAAAATTCTCAAGGAACAACTTACGATCTTCATCAATTTCGATGAGTCCTTAGAGCCTGAGATTGAAGACACTGCAAAAGAGCCCGTATTCAACGAGAATCTTTTGAAGTCTGTCGAAGAACTCGAGCTATCTGTACGTAGTTACAACTGCCTCCAAAACGCCGGCATTAAATATGTTGGTGATTTGGTTCAGAAATCAGAGATCGAGATGTTGCGTACCAAAAACTTCGGGCGTAAATCACTTCGAGAAATTAAAAACTTACTCAAGCAATTGGACTTGGAACTCGGAAGCGAACTCGAATCGTGGCCTCCGGCTTCACTAAGTTAATTTAGAAAACGGGTCGACGACCCTGCATTAAGAGCGAATTATGAGACATAAGAAATCAGGAAGAAAACTAAACCGTAACGCTTCCCATCGAAAAGCAATGTTTGCCAATATGGTTTCTGCTATCGTACGTTACGAGATGATTCAGACCACTGACGCGAAGGCAAAAGAGCTTCGACGATTTGCGGATAAGATGATCACCCTCGGTAAAAAAGATACCTTGCACGCGAGAAGAAAAGCATTTTCTATCCTCCGTGATAAGGAATTGGTTGCAAAGGTTTTCAACGATCTTGCGAAGAGAGAAGAGATCGCAAGTCGACAAGGGGGGTACACTCGAATTATTAAACTTGGCAATCGCGCCCAAGATAACGCTCCGATTTCAAGAATTTCTTGGGTCGGCGCGACATTGGAGAATACCGAAAAGTATCGCTATACCAAAGAAGTATTGGCGGCGAAATTCGAGGAAGAGAACGCCGAATAGTCGACGATCTTCCAGAAGCACCAACGCGCATTTGCGCGTTTTTTTTTGCCCTTCTATTCAGAAAAATGACTGAAACAAAGAAATTCGCCTTTTGCACCAAACTTGTTCAAAAAATAGGCGTCAGATTTTTGACATCCTTCGTACATTGTCCTACAGTGTGCGAAAGAACTCGATTTTCAAAAGGAACTTTAGATATTGATGCAGAGGACGGGGGAGAATCCGCCAATTCCCCTTATCTGCTCCTAACTTCGGTTAGGAGTCTAGTCAGGGTAACAGTTAACTTCGGTTTTCTGCCTGCCAAAACATTTTGCCCTCCTTGACGCCAGACATTGTGCGACCTGGTGTCTCACCACAACTAACCCTTCTCCAAGACGGCTTCTCCCTCACCCCCTGCATCAATATCGCTACTTTTGTAATCGTTTTATCGTCTCAATCACTCTCGTTTGATCGTGTTCCGTCAAAGAGGAGCCCGACGGTAGGCAAATACCCGTGTTAAACAAGTGCTCTGATACCTGCCCGCCAAAAACGATCGCTTTTTCATAGATCGGTTGAAGGTGCATCGGTTTCCAAACGGGTCTGGCTTCGATATTGGCGTCTTCACATGCAAGACGCATCTCTTCCCGGCTCGATCCAAAGGCCGCCTCATTTACAGTCAAACACGTCAACCATCTCGTGTGGATTCCCCACGCTCCTTCGGGTTGAAAATCTAGTCCTTCAATATCGAGCTCTCGCCGGTAGCGATCAAAAACGTCGCGTCTACGATCCACCCGCTGGTCGATAAGTTCGAGCTGCCCACGACCCACGCCGGCTAGGATATTGCTAAGGCGATAATTGAATCCGATCTCGGTGTGCTCATAATAGGGCACAGGTTCACGGGCTTGCGTAGAAAGTTTTCTGGCGTGATCGAGGAGAATCTTGTCGTCACAGACCAACATACCACCGCCAGAGGTTGTGATTATCTTGTTCCCATTAAAAGAAAAGAATCCCATTCTCCCCAGCGCCCCGGGCTTAGCCAGGTCGTGCAGTCTCGCGCCCAACGCCTCGGCGGCGTCTTCAATGATCGGAACACCAAAGCGATCACATATCTGTATAATTTCTGCCATATTCGCCGATTGCCCATAAAGATGAACAACGACGACCGCTTTGGGTAAGTTTCCTTCTTTTTCACCGTCGGATAAAGCGTCTTCCAGAAGATTTGGATCCATATTCCATGATTCTTTTTCGCAATCGATGAGGACCGGTTCGGCGCCCACGTACATGATCGGATTCACGCTTGCCACAAAAGTTAAGTTCGAGACCAAGACGCGGTCGCCTTTTCCTATACCCAAAACAAGAAGCGCCAAATGCATCGCCGCCGTTCCCGAACAAAGCGCAAGCGCATGGTTGACGCCAATATAGTCTGCAAATTCCGCTTCAAAAGCATCAACATTTGGACCCAAAGGCGCGATCCAATTGCTTTGGAAGGCCTGTTCTACAAACATTTTTTCCCGTTCACCTAGATGAGGCGGCGAGAGGTAGATACGCTGATCGCTCATGGGTTCTCCTTTTCGAACTTTGTTTGGAACCAGTCGACGGTAATTTTCAAACCTTCGTCATCGGACACCAAGGGCGAATAGCCGATGAGCTTCTTTGCCTTGGAAACATCGGCAAGACTATCACGCACATCGCCTGCGCGAGAGGGGCCGTAGTTGGGTTCTTTTTCAATTCCAAGTTGTTTGGCGATAGCGTAGTAGAGTTGATTAATAGAAATGCGGTTTCCACAGGCAATGTTCAAAATTTCTCCCTTGGCTTGCTCGGCATTTTTCGCTGCTAAAAGATTTGCCGAAACAGCATTGGCGACGAAGGTGAAGTCGCGCGTCTGTTCACCGTCGCCGTGAATCGTTGGAACCTCCCCTGACATAAGAATATCAACAAATTTGGGAATGACGGCGGCATACATTCCATTGGGATCCTGCCGAGGACCAAAAATATTGAAATAGCGAACACCGACGGTATTCATGTCGTAGAGTTTTGCGAAGACGTTCAGATAATATTCGCCCATTGCTTTGGTGATCGCGTAGGGGCTCATCGGACGCATCGCCATTGTTTCGATTTTGGGTAAGGTCGGAGTGTCGCCATAAGCGGAACTACTTGCCGCAAAAACAAAAGAGGATACGTCGGCGTCTCGCGCGGCGACCAACATGTTGAGTGTTCCGGTGGCGTTGTTATCATGGGTCGCGATCGGATCTTCCACGGAGCGTGGAACCGACCCAAGCGCCGCTTGATGAAGAACATAATCAATGCCTTTGCATGCTTGATGACAAGACTCTAAGTTACGAATATCGCCCTCAATAAACTGAAAATCATTCAAGAAGGGGGCGAAATTATGACGATGACCTGTCGAAAGATTGTCGAGACCGACGACCTCATGACCCTCGTTGAGAAGGGTTTCAAGAAGGTGACTACCAATAAAACCGGCGACGCCTGTTACGAGATATTTCATTTTCTTTTCCGTTGAGAATGTTGGCTTCCTCTATACAAGGATTTAGGGAACTCCTCTATGCCTATCCCAAAATTATCTCGAATTTGCGAACTTTCTATTCCGCCTTTGTTAAAGCTGGGGCCGTACGATAATCTCAACTCGAGGCAAAAGATGGCAGAAAATCGACCTACAATTCAGCGTCCCTTGGCGTTTTTTTTCCTAGCAATCATGGTCACGTTGACCCTCTTTCTGGTCACGTTGAGCGAAATTCATTTACAGGGTTGTACGTTTTTGGTGTGGATTAGCACAACAGGCGTTTTAGGTGTTGTGGCGCGTTCGTTTAAAACGAAAAAACCTAGTCTTTCTCGGGGAGTAGAATCAAGTGCGCTTCTTCTCCTTTTTTGGGGTCTCTTCATGATTGCGACTTATCTTGTGCCCGAGCACGCGTCGGCGACCTACGATACCGAGTTTTCGGTGATCGATCGTTTGACTTTCGAGGTCCCGCCGATCATTGCGTTTTCGCGTAGCCATCCGGTCTTGGACAAAATTCTTACCTACTTTTACAGCCTGCTTTTTATTCACCTCGCGGCAATGCCGATCTATTGGGCGCTAAGAAGACAGCGCGACCGGGCCTACATTACACTAAATAGAATTTTTCTAGCCGCTTTCGCCGCGTTGTTTTTTTTCGGGTTACTGCCCGCCTATAATACTATTCATTTTTACAATATTGAAGATCTTCATCAGGTATTGGTTTCTGTGGATCAATTAAAGGAAATTCGTACGAGCGCGTTCGCCACCTTACGCTTTTCGGAAATGGAAAACTTGGTCCAATTTCCATCGATTTATGTATCCGTACAAGTCTTGTTACTCATCGACATCTTCGAAAATGAGGGAAGATTCGCACGGATTGTCGCTTCAATCTGGACGCTTTTCATATGTTGGTCAGCCATCAGCATTGGAGGTTATTATTTTGTAAGCATTATGGGGGGGATTATTGTGGCGTTAGCATCCTATCTTGCCCTCTCTCTTCTCAAGCGATACTTCAGAAAGCGTGCGACTTTGAAAAAAAAACATGTGAGGAATAACTTTCTGCCCTGGTATTGTTGGATCGTCGGTGCTAATCAAACGGTCGCTATGGATTGCAAATTAATAAAAAGAGCGTCATGGATGGCGCTCATTTTTCTTCTTCTCTACGTTCAAAATGTAGTAGCTTTAGAACAAACCTATTACTGGGACAGCGATGAGGAATCGAAGCCTTTATTACCTTTTTTAAAGGACGCGCTTGGTGAGGAAGGTGGGCAACATATCTTTACCATTGAAGATCTAGAGCGCCATCTTGAGGCACGCGAAGTCCCCCTTCCAAAATGTTTTGAGGCGACTGAAAAATGTGCTTCTCCCTTTTCACTAGTGATACAAAGCTTGAAATTGGCGGGTGTCTTAAAGCTGCGAAAAACAGAAGATGGTTTTTCTTTCGCGCTCACCGACGAGCGAAAGGATGTGATTCGTTCCGCCAAGATCATTGAACAAGATCCCAAAAAAGCAGCTTACGCGTTAATATCTAAACTCTTCGATGCGACTGGAACCGTGGTCTTTATCACAGATCCTCCAGGGGCGGATGTCCGTATTGATGGCAAAGTCGAGGGCCAGACGCCTTTTCATCTTCAACTCCCAATCGCTGAATTTAAGTATACGATTTCCTTACTCGGCTACCGGCCCATCGACGCGGAATTCAGTCTGAAAAAAGGGCAAATCCATACCATTGAAACGGAGCTTATAACCCTCCACGGCAGTATGAAAGTGGAAGGTATTGCCGACGCCGAGATTCTCATCAATGGAAAGCGCATCGGATTTTCTGATGAAGATATCGATATTGAACCCGGCATTTACACGATTCAAATCGCCAAAGAAGGTTATCTTTCTCAACACGAAAACATCGAAATCAAACCTGGTGATCGAACAATAAAAAAGGTGCGATTGGAGCGAAGTAATCCCTTCTTAAGGGAAGTATCAACAGAGGCCATTGCACACCGTAAATTTATTTTACGTCTTTCTTTTGAGCATTCTTTTCAGCGGGCCTCTTTTCAGGACGCCAAAAGTGGCGATAATAAAAAGCTGATAGGACTTGTCGACAAAGACCAGCAACTCAGTATCGACGAGGCGATTCGAGGTACGCTTCAAACGAACGGCGCGCGTTTAGAATTTCTCTATCAACTCGAAAATTTCGGATTGGCTGTGGCCTCATTTTCCTTGTTGACCGGTTCGACGGAGCACCGTGCTTTTGTGGCCGCCGCCGATGGACAGTCGCGCTCATTGGCAACGATTCGTTCCTCAAATCGTTTACAATTTCGTCCTTTTCAACTCACCTATCGACGCTTTTACAAAAATTTTGTGCCCACGGCAGAACTCGGTTTGGGAGTAGACCTACATTGGTTTAACGCCACCTTAGATGATTCAGGTGAGGAGATTTCCTTTCAGCGAAGCGAGGCCTTTTGGACCCTCGGTCTGGCGGGCCAATACTTTTTTACGAACTCCCTTTTTGGAATCTTTCGATATTCTTTCCAAGACTATTTCACCGGCGGACCTGGTGCAGATCACCAGTTTTCTTTGGGTGTGGGCATCTCTTTCGGCAACGTATTTGGTTTTGATCCCGAACCACCGGAGCAGCTGTGAAGATACTGAAAATAGGATTAATATTTACTTTATTGAGTTTCTCCTCTCCGCTATTTGCGCAAAGTTTTGACACGATAATTAAGCGCGCCAATCAAGAATATAACGCCGGGGAATACACGCAATCGATTAAGAATTACCGTAAGGCGATTCAAAAAGATCCAGAAAAAAAGATGGCGTACAGAAATGTTGCCCGGGCCTATTTTTGGCTGGAGGACTATCGTACAGCGCTGGCCTATTACGATTTTTATCTGGGTGTACCGGGCGCGATAAAAGACGAAGAGCAGATTCGAAAAGAGCGACGCCTTGCTGCCGAACGAGCGGGAAGCGCCCGTTATCGATCGCCTAAAACCCAACGAAAAATTCTCACAGCCCTTGAGAAAACCCTGAACAAAGGCAGTGCGTTACGCGCCAATGGCGGTGGGGCTTTTCGAATGTATGAAAATTTACTGCGTGCCGGGTTCGCCGAACCGAGATTGATTGATATTCGAAAACGTTTGGCAAGCGCGCTTATGAACGAATTCGATGCCTCGATTTTACCGAAAAGCGACACGATTTTGCCGATTATTTCGATTGAAGGTTTGGGTATACAACAGAAGCGTCTAGAGGCTCTCGTCGAGTTGAGCCACGACGAGGCGATGTTGGGTTTGGTTAAACGGCGTCGAAAAATACTACTCGCCATGGACGCGATCTTAGACGGCGACGAAAAACGCGCGATTTCATCGAGTGCAGAGGCGGCTCGACAAAACCCAGACTTACTCTTCCTTTCGTGGTTCGTGATTTCTTCTTTGCTTAAAAGTGGAGACACGGAGTCGGCCTTGAAAGAAATTTCCCAGCTCGCTCGGCGCCTAAAACAAGAGTCGCCAGAATTACTAGAATATGTACGCGTGTTACGTGCTCTTGCTATTCAGCAGAAAGGCGGACATAAGGATGCGGCAGAAATGTTTTCCACCATTTTACGTTCCAATTGACGGTTTTACTTTGGCTCAAAATTACACAGCAACGATCAATCCTGGGCTTGAAAAAGTTCTTCAAAAAGAAATTCGAAATTTTGGTGCGAAGAAAGTCCAGCTCTTTAACGGTGGTGTGACCTTTAAAACCACGAGCGAAAAGTTGTATACGATTTTACAAAAATGCCGTGGCGCGAGCGCTATTCGGTGGAATGTCGATAACTTCAAGGCCACAGATATTCGTGAGTTTTTTCGAAAGCTTGAGCGTTCAAACTGGGAAGACCTTCTCAAAAAGGGAACGGTGGTTTCCATCAACGCCGTTACCCATAAATCTCGATTGCATGATTTACGCGACATCGAAAAGGCCGCAAAAGATGCGATGACCAAGATGGGATACACGATCGCAAAGAAAGGCCAAGATAGTGTGGTTATCCTTGTGCGTTTTGTAGATGACCGGGCCAATATTTCTATCGATATCGGGGGGGCAGCATTTTATAAACGCGGATGGAGAACCCACGCGGGACGTGCTCCTCTTCGAGAAACAATAGCTGCAAGTTTACTAAATATAGTAAAGTTCGATAGCGATTGGGATGGTCTTTCGCTACACGATCCGATGTGTGGAAGTGGTACTTTTCTTATTGAGTCCGCCTTGATGGCACTCGGCCGTTCTCCTCGTGTGGGCCGCAGTTATGGCATCGAAAAGACAGGTAAATTTGACGAGGAAAAGTGGCAGGCGATCGCCAAAGCACCCGATCTGGTTCTCAATGAGACCCTCGATTTTTTAGGCTCCGATATCGATGAAAACGTCATTCGGTACGCGATGGGAAATGCACAAAGAGCAGGCGTGGATCAATGTCGTTTTGTCGCCCGATCGCTTGAAGAAAGTTGCCTCAATCAAAACTCCAAGTGGATTATTACCAATCCACCCTACGGCGCTCGTTTGAAGAAAATGGCATTTATTGATCCTTTGCGCGCCAAGATTAAGGAAGGTTCGAGGGTGTTTTTACTCTTGCCACGCGATTATGCGTCGGTAGGACGTTCGATTGCACGCTTTCGTAACGGCGGTCTACCCGTTGCGTTTGTTGAACTAGAGCTCTAAAACCCATGTAATTGAAAATCTTCAACAAAAACTTTGATCAAAAACCTTACAATTGTTAGGTATGAGGAGAAGTTTTGGCGCATATTATAGGACTAGTTGACTATCGTTTTCTAAACCCCTATATTCGCGCCGTCCAACAAACCTATTTTATTACGTATTTTTTTGGATCTCGTAGTAAGACAACGCCCCAGAAGGGAGCCCTAAATGATCGAAAAATTAAAGTTTTATCCCCTGCTCACTCTTTTCCTTGGCGTTCTCGCGTTTAACGCGTGTGGTGATGATATCCTTTGTCCAGAAACCGCCACACTTGAAGGCGAGAAGTGCATTGATAATGTGACCGGCAAGCAAGTTGATCCAGTAAACAACAAAGAAGATATTTCCACTGAAGATCTTCCCAAACTGGTTACAGATGTCACACAAATCGTATTTAGTACGGTTGCGCTCAATGAGACCGACGTGACCAGTGTCTTGATTATTAACACCGGAAAAGGTGTTTTAAATGTAAGAGGCTTAAAACTTGTCGAAAATACCAAAGATGACGAAGGTGGCTTGGAGTTCGAAAAAGGAGAGGGGTGGGTTGATTCCTTTAAACTCAAGAAGGATGAAGAAAAAGAAATTTTTATTAAATATACGCCCAAAGACACAAGTCCAGACGATGGCTATTTGGAAATTATTTCCAACGACAATGAAAATCCAAATCTTCAGTTGGAGATTCTTTCACAAAATCTTGATGCACGTGTGTTCTCAAAACCCACCATTTCGTTCCCTCGAGTTCCCCCGGTGAACGAGATGACCCGTAACAAATCATGGCAACTATCTACGATCCAAAACGTAGGTGAGGCACCGCTTAAAATCGAAGACATCATTATTTCTCCAAGCGAGTCTGATTTCACAATCTCTTTCCCTGTCTCGGACGACATCAACTCAGATCCAGCCGATGATACGCAAAATTGGCCTGCAGGCGCGTTGAAAGCCAACGAGAAATTTCCTATCCGAATTTTCTTCAATCCCGACACCCCAGATCCTTCTGGAGCTGAGCTTCATATTCTCAGTAACGATCCCAACTCACCCGATTACACCGTTTCTCTTGTTGGAAACTCTGATGATGCGTGTTTAGAAGTTGTGACCGGAGAAGACGAAATCAACTTTGGTGAAGGCGGTATCGGATTTGCCAATAACAAAACCGTAACGGTTAAAAACTGTAGCCAAGGAAAAAACCTCACCGTTTCTAATCTTGGTCTATGCACAATGGTCAGCGGAAATTGCGACCCAGCATCGGCCATCTTTACATTAAAAGATCCCCTTCCTATGGGAATTGACGCGGCTGAAGGATTCACCGTTGGACCACAAGATACGGTAAGTTTTGTCGCCGTATATACACCTACCGACTTGTCGGTTTCTGAAGGAACGCTTTCTTTGAATAGTGATGACCCTTCTAAAGGAACCGTTGTTATCCCTCTCAAGGGAAAAGGAACCAACAACGCATGTCCACTTGCCGTCGGCGACGCGAAAATTCAGGGGACCAATCGATACCAAACATCCATTGCGACTATCCCTTTGAAAACGATTGAATTCAGAGGCTCAGGTTCAATGGATAACGATGGAACAATCGATCGTTACGAATGGACACTTATCTCCGCACCTGTGGATTCAACTTCTCGCTTCTCTAGCGCGACCGTTGAAAACCCAACCCTCTTCCTCGACCTCGCCGGCGAGTATGTCGTCGAGCTTAAGGTTTTTGATGACAAGGGAACGGCAAGTTGTGGTGACCAATCCATCATCCGAATCACTGCAACGCCTGACGAAGACATTCACATCCAACTTGCGTGGGAAACACCTGCAGATCCTGACGACACCGATTCTAACGGAACCGATCTCGATCTTCACTATCTCCACCCTAACGGGAATTGGAACCGTCAGCCTTTCGATATCTTCTTCAACAACAAGACTGCTGACTGGGGAGAAGTTGGAGCATCTGATGACCCAAGTTTAGATATTGATGATGTTAACGGCGCGGGTCCAGAAAATATTAACCACGATAATCCTGCAAACGATATCACTTATTCTGTAGGTGTATTCTACTTCGCTGATAGAAACTTCGGTCCAAGTTATGCCACCATTCGTATCTTCATTGGAGGCGTCAAACAATTCGAAGTCCTTGACCAATTCCTCCCCGCGACCAACGCCTTCTGGTATGTTTCAACTATCTCTTGGCCTTCTCGCCAGGTGAGTGCGATTGGACAACTCCGAACTGGTTTTCCATGAAAATCCCTTCTTAGGTTTTAAAAGTCGCCTTGGGCGGCTTTTTTTATGCGGTCGATTTTTGCATCTTCAATAAATACTCTCAAAACTGGAATAGAATCTTCAAGATTGGCATCATAGGCCTTTCACCAATTCGGGTTTTCAAATGAAAAAGATAATTCTAGGTTTATTTATTATTAGCCCCTGCGTGGATTTAGAAAATCCGGAAGGAAATTAAGGACTAGTTCGCTTTTTTGGGTGAGCCGGAAATCGCTTTTGCGATCGCGTCTTGGGCAACAGGAATCGGGTCCCAAAGGGTTTTTAAATCTTTGCCAGCTTTCACAAAACGGGTTGCCCGAGCGCGTGTTTCTGAGTCATCCAAATAAGAACGAAGACGCCCTAAATTTTCGTTTGTTTCACGCACCCACTTGTTTTTTTCTTTCTGTCCAATGCGTTCCGAGAGCGAGATGTTTTTCTCATACACCTGAACAGCACGTTCCATTAAAGGGCGAATTTGCTTACGAAGCTCCTCAAAATACAGCGTTAATTGTTCTTCGCTTAGATCGTCTGGAATTTCTGCACCGAGAATGTCGGTATAAAAATCCTCGTACAAACGCCCGATCATATAGCCTGCAGCTACCGACCAGGTCGGGTGATGGGCGCTCAAGGCACGGATATAATTGACTTGGGCGCCAGAAAATAACATGCCTTTTCTTTTCAAATCGCTTCCCATTTTTTCGGGAGGAAGGACAAGTTTGATGTCGCTTACCTGGGCGTGCAGGGATCGACCCAAGCCAAAATAAGCGCGAACGATAAGATGGGATTTTGGGTTTAAGCGGTGTTCAAGATCTGCCTTTTGGTTGATCGTGAAGACGTTGCGAAACCCGTCGGCCGCTTCCCTATAAGAGGCGACTTGCAGCATGGCCTCCGATCGCCTCACATAGGCTTCGACGCGATCAAAGTTTGATAAGCCTTCACTGAGCAGAACCTCGGTCATGACAGCTTGAATGCGATTCCAACTTTCCAATTCCTCTAAAACTGTGGCCAATCGAAAATAAGCATCATTGGTATCTTTGGATTTTTTTCCTAAAGCGATAATCTTTTCGTAGGCGCTCGCGGCGTCTTTAAAACGTTGAAGGCGCTCGTAGGCAAGGCCCGCATTGTAAAGCGCGGGTTGATAAAAACGAGAATCGGGAAAGTTTCCAATGATGGCCTTATAATCTTTAATCGCCTCTTCAAAACGTCGTTCTGAGAAGAATTTAAAGCCGCGGTCAAAAAGCGCCCCAACGTCAATGGTCTCTCGATCGCCCTTGCCATCAGGATGGATCAACATCGGATCGAGATCGAGTTTCTCAGACCGAATCACATCGATCTTATCTTTTCGTGTCGTTGCCCCCGTACAAGCGTTACCCGTTAAGGCCAATAATAGAATCGCGATTAGGGTTTTACTTCGTTTCATTTTATCTCTGTCGAAAAGCCTCTTCTTAAGAGATACCACGGTTGAGAAAATGTTCCATTTGTTACTTATTTTAGAAAAATGATCATTCTTGGGTTCTTTCCCTTGTAGGGCGCGACCCGCTGTGGTCGCCCCGAGATATATACGGCGCCATTCGAGCGACTGGTTAAAAAATACACGATGTAGTTCACGCTCTTTTTAGAAAGCCAAATAAATCTTTGGGATCGGCATGGGTCTGGCTAAAGGCCTCGTCTTGGGCCAGGCATATCATCGCCAAGGCCAAGTCTTCACCACGGATTGAAATGTATTTTTTTCTCAAACCGACAAATCCAATCAGACTTGCCGCGCCGAGAAAGGAATCGCTGATCACACTGGCGATGCGCTCACCGGGACGCGATTCTTCCCGATCCGAACCGGAAATAAAAGAAGGCCGTGCAATCGTATAATCAAGTCCACTGAGCGCCAAGTATTCTTCAGTGTGAAAGCGCGCTTGCATGTATTTTGTCTGGGACTTGGAACTCACCCCCACCGCACTCAGATAAACGAATTTAGGATGCAGCTCTTCTTCAACCGCTGCACGAATCACCATTGCAGTGAGTTTATAATCGACATCCTTGTAGGTTTCTTTTTCTGGATCTTTAGCGTTCTGTTTGCGTTTTTTTGTTGTTCCCAAAACAGAAAAAATAGTTGAAGGATCTAGGTTTTTCAGTGTTGTTTTGAAGGCGTCTAAGGTCCAGGGCGTCGTGTCCACAATAGCTCCCATTTTAGTAAACATCTCTCCTTTTATTTTCAGACTTTTTGAGTCAGGACGAATATGCGCCCAAACTTCATATCCTTGATCGAGAAGGTGCTTGACCAAATATCCCCCAGTATAGCCAGAAGCGCCGATGACGAGCGCTGATTTACGCTTGTCTTTCACGCAAGTCGCCGCTGAATATCTTCGAAAAGTATCTTTTCAATGGCCTCGATGGAATTTTGGCCGTTGATGTTGACGATGCAATCTCCACGTTTTTTTAGCGAACGCATCACGTGGTCGTATCGCGCTTCCATTATCTTCAACTGGCTTTCACTTTCGTAAATATCTTTACTTTCTCGCTCGCCGATCCGTTCCAAAGAAACGGCAAGAGGGATATGAATGAAGAAGGTCACGTCAGGAACGTGTGCACGGGCGTTAAGCTCTTCCACCCAGGTCGTAGAAAATCCCGCGTCAAGATCTTCACCTTGGTAGACAAGGCTGGAATGCACGTAGCGATCACTGATAACGTGAACGCCGGACCGAAGCTGAGGCAGGATTTCTTGTTGAACATGGTCGATTCGGTCTGCGGCAAAAATAAGCGCCATGAGATCAGGCGAGCTCGCAAGTTCACCGGATAAATAACGACGCGCCAACTTACCAATTTCACCGGTCGATGGCTCACACGTCCTATGTACCCTTTGACCCACCGCACTCAACCTTTCTGCGAGTCGTTGACTTTGGGTGGTCGTGCCGGCGCCGTCTAAGCCCTCAATCACGATGAAGAGACCGGGCCGTGCATTTTTCATTTTTCCGCCTTAAAATCAACTTCACGGATCGCCGCGCCAACTTTGATTTCCGTCGATAATTCACGCCCAATAAAGAGCTTTCGTCGCTTATATATCATCGTATTGGGCGGGATAAAGGGCGTGGCAACCGAGCGGCTTTCGATGCACTTTTGGGTCAAAACCTCTCCGGCCTTAAGATCACACTTGGCGATACTGACAACAATTTTATCCACCCTTTTTTCTGCGGGATTTTTCTTTTTTACGTTATTTATAACCATAACCACAATGCCCCCGAGGAGTAGACCTGTGCCATAGGTTAATAATCGTCTTTTAGTATTTGCTTTCACGTTGTCAATCTCTTTGTTAAACAAGGGCCGCTCAATTCGTTCTTCTAGAGCATCTGGGCGCAACCTAAACTGGACACTCTTGGCTTTCAATAGTCAGAAAAAATTTATTTAGAGTATTTATGCATTCAACATCCGATGGTTTCTATTCCTATCCCAGCCTTTCAAACGAACAGATCGTCTTTTCGAGCGAAGACGATTTATGGACCGTTGACGTGGGCGGCGGTCTCGCCCAGCGTATCACGAATGGCAAAGGAACAGCCTCTCATGCGAGCTTTTCACCATGCGGAAAAAAGATCGCCTTTACGGGTATGGAAGAGGGGACTTATGAAGTATTTGTGCTCGATCTTACTAGCGGAAAACACCGCAAACTCACTCATCTTGGCGCGTCGACTTTTGTTGTCGGCTGGTCCGATGATGGCAAGTTTATCCTCTTTCGTTCCAATCATCAGCAATCCATACAACGTTCTTCGACGCTCTTTAAGGTGGCTGAAAAAGGCGGTGAGCCCATAGATTTAGGCTATGGAGAGAGCTCTTGGTTCGGCGAGTCCCCCTCAAAAAATCTAAAAGTTATCGGACGTTTTTCAGACGATGTTGCACGTTGGAAAAG